>ENA-OUOG01003028-OUOG01003028.1-marine-metagenome-genome-assembly--contig:-NODE-3028-length-16390-cov-12.725250_pt1 | contig 16390 bp, 18 predicted proteins | sample MGYA00248635_ERZ508505 | MGnify/ENA primary metagenome ERZ508505 (study PRJEB26176, sample SAMN06267871) | marine metagenome | isolation source: Saanich Inlet, British Columbia, Canada | place: Pacific...
GGCGGATCATTAATTTACTATAATGATGGAGACACTGACCAATGGGTTGAGATTGGTGGATCGCAGGGTCTGCAGGGGCCACAAGGGATACAGGGGCCACAGGGCGAAACTGGCCCAGCTGGTGCAGACGGTAATGATGGGGCGCTATCTAATAACGCGATTATCAATGGTGATTCTGGGGTGTGGCAACGAGGAACATCGTTTACTGGTGGGTACACGGCTGATAGGTGGTTTGCAAATATGTCTGGAGGTGTGGGGACAATAACAAGACAGTCGTTTACACCTGCAGATATTGAAGCTGTTGGTTATGGGGATGCCGAGTTTTATGCTCGTTTCCAACTTACTGGCGCAGATGATAATGCTGGTTTTCAATTTAGACTTGAGGATGTTCGCACTTTTGCAAATCAGACGGTGACGCTTTCTGCTTGGGTAAGAAGTTCTGATGCAACATCTATTAATTTTGCTCCTCAGCAAAACTTTGGTTCTGGTGGAAGTTCTCTTGTTGGCATTCCTAGCCAAGCAATTACCCCAACGAGTTCTTGGGTTCGGTATTCAAAAACTTTCACTTTTCCTTCGGTTTCTGGGAAAACAATTGGTTCTAACTCTATGCTCATCATAAACATCAATAATCCGAATACCGAAACATTTACTTTTGACCTGTGGGGTGTGCAGCTTGAGGCTGGGAGTGTTGCTACACCGTTCCGTCTTGCTGGGGGTGGGTCGAAGGGTGCCGAGTTGGCGTTATGTCAAAGGTACTACTTTAGATCTGATAAATTTGGAACTTCTTATACTAATGCTGGGCATGGCGGTATCTATTTAACTACTGCCAAAGGTGCTAGTCAGTGGCTATGGTCTTGGTCGTATCTTCCAGTAGAAATGAGAGTAAGGCCTACCATAGCTGTTTCAGATAAAGCTGGAAATATTGGCAAAATTTCACACTGGACATCTGGTGGTGGAACAACTACAAATAACCATTCTCCATACAGCATTTATCCAAACACGCTTAGCGTAAACGTTAGCGATTATTTAACTGCATCTATTTATGGCTTTAGCTACCACATGGAGGCTGATGCAGAACTATGATGTATCAAAAAATTAATGCATTGGGAGAATCAGTTATTAGATTAATTGAAGATTCTGGAGTTGAAAGATTTATTCCAGAAGATTTTGGTAACCGTCACTATCAAGAATACCTTGGCTGGATTGCCGAGGGTAATGAGCCAGAAGTGGTAGAATTATAACATGGCAATCAACTTTCCCGCATCACCAGCAGATGGAGATACCCACGAGGGGTATGTCTGGGTCGCTTCTGAAAATGCTTGGAGAAGATTGCCAGAAACACCAGCAATGGATATTGAGAATCTTAGTAATGTTTCTGTTACATCCCCTGCTGACGGAGAGTCTTTGGTTTATGACGCTACCGCCGGGGAATGGGTAAATGCAGATGCTACCGTTGAAGTTTACGGGGTAGATACAGCAGCTACAGATTACTTTATGATTCCAGTAGGTGATGATTCTGAAAGACCAGGATCACCAGCCAATGGATATATTAGATTTAATACTGATAGCGGAGAGCCAGAATATTATAGTGAGACAGCCGCAGACTGGTTTTCTTTTAAAGAAGCCCCAGTAATCGCCTTTGATGTGGAGTATTTGCTTATAGCCGGTGGAGCCGGAGGAGGAGCAAGTCACGGCGGTGGTGGAGGCGCTGGTGGTTACAAAACAGGAATTTTTGAGGCATCACTTTCTTCTTATCTTATTACGGTAGGGGCCGGTGGAGCTGGTGGTGTCGGTGCCCAGGGGGGATTTGCAGGAAGTGATTCTGTCGCTTTTTCAATTACTTCAATTGGTGGTGGTGGGGGTGGTACCAGAATAGGAACTAATTCTACAGTTGTTGGACAAGATGGTGGATCTGGAGGCGGCGGTGCGGGAACAAATCCCGTGACAGCCGGTGTTGCAACTTATCCAGCTCAGGGTAATAATGGCGGCAACGGCTCTTCCGACTCTACGGCTGGTAATGGAGGCGGCGGTGGCGGTGCAGGTGAGGTTGGCGAGTTAGCAACTGGAGCCGTTGGCACGGGGAAACCAGGTGACGGAGGCGATGGTTTACAAAATTCAATAACTGGCTCTGCTATTTTTAGAGCAGGTGGCGGTGGTGGTGGAAGATGGTCATCCGGAACGGTTTCTGTCGGAGGGGCTGGCGGTGGTGGTGCTGGTGGTATCGGAGATTACGCTTCTGGAGATAATGCTCAAACAAATACAGGAGGCGGCGGCGGTGGAGCCGGTGGCGGTGCTCCAGGCGGTGGCTCGGGTGGCTCTGGGGTGGTAGTCTTAAAGTATCCAGAAAACAGGTCATTAAGTATTACATCTGGTCTCCTACATAATACTGCTAACTCTGGAGGTTTTAAGATTACCACGTTCACAGCAGGTACAGGAACGGTGACATTTAGCTAATGACAGAGTTAAGCTTTCCCCATAATCCAAACTAACATTAGATAACAAATAGAGGAGTTGATTAAAATGGCACACTATGCATTTTTAGATGAAAACAATATTGTTACCCAGGTAATCGTGGGTAAAGACGAAGACGACCTTGCTGAAGGCATTACTTCTTGGGAAGAGTACTATGGCGAAATGAAGAATCAGGTCTGCAAACGCACTTCCTATAACACCCGAGCAGGAGAGCATGTTGAAGGTGGAGAGCCATTCCGCGGAAACTATGCGGGTATCGGGTACACGTTCGACCCTGACAAGGGAACCGATGGGGCGTTCATTCCTCCTAAGCCTTTTAAATCTTGGAGTCTTAATAATTCTACATATTCCTGGGAATCGCCAGTGCCTTACCCAGACGACGATGGTCTGTACGACTGGAATGAAGAAACTGCTTCTTGGGAAGCCGTACCACTACCTGCAGAGTAATATCTTAATGGTATAGACGCAAAGCTTTCTAAATTTGTTAAAATAAACATGTTACAATAATATTATGCCTATCGTAACTATTGAAGAACTTAAAGAGCAGTTTGTTCCAGGTAAGAAACTAACCTCTGAATATTTTCAGAATCTTGTAGACACTCTTGCCGATGACCGTGCAGCCATTCACATTGGCTCAAACGGACCAATGGATCCAGAGTCAACCCCTATTTGGTATAACGGATTTAACAAAACACTTTCTGTTTATAACGGAGTGGAGTGGGTTGTTGTGGTAAAAGAGCCAAAATACAACCTTCCACAAGAAGATGGTCAGCCAGGCCAGGTGCTCAGCACCGATGGTAACGGAAACGTTACATGGATTTCTATTTAATTATAGATAATCTTTTAAAAAACCTTTTATAATAGGAGAACTATGGCAATTCAAGATATTGATTATATTAAAACGCGGTTTGAATCTGGAGACCGTCCAGGCAGCCAAGACTATATCGATCTCATTGAGACACTATCTGCAAAGGCTACAGATCTAGGGTCTGCGGGTAATAATGAGTTAGAAGTATCTGGCATTGAAAATGCAACGGTAATTGACGAAGTTCCCCTCGATGAATGGAGAATGGTCAAGTACATTGTTTCAATTTCTAAAAAGACTGGTGGTGCAAATAAATTTTATGCCACCGAATTCAGCATTCTTATCGACCTTAACGATGTTAATGTCGCTGAGTATGGAAGCATAGACAATGATGGGGATATTGGAACTATCACTGTAACTGCCGCTGGAGGGAACCTGCAACTGCTGGTTACCCCAAACCCTGCCGTTATTCCTATTACTGCAAGATTTGCACGTATGGGTCTAAAGGCTTAACTAACAACAAAGAAGGAAGTGAATTAAGTAAATGGCTACAATCGCTAAAAACTTTAGAGTAAAAAACGGGTTAGTCGTTGAGGGTACAGTCGCTACAGTAAACGGTAACGACATCCTTACAAACTCAACCGAAGACCAAGATTACATCACATCTCTCGTAGGTGGATCTGGTGAATCAGACAATGTCGCAGATACTCTCGTACTAAGAGATGCAAACGGTGACTTTGCCGCTAACGAGATTACAGCTGCATCAGTTGTACTTGGTGGCTCAGACCTAGCAACAACCTTGTCAGATAATGATACTGCCGCTCAGGGGTATGCAAACGATGCAGAGACTGGTGCTGTTGCTACCGCCGCTGCAGATGCTACATCTAAGGCAAACGCTGCACAGTCAGCTGCCGAGGCAACAGCTGCTTCAGATGCTACAACCAAAGCAGACGCTGCTCAGTCAGCTGCTGAAGCTACAGCCGCTGCAGATGCAACCTCAAAGGCTAACGCTGCATTGGCAAGTGCTCAGACATACGCCGATACTGCAGAAGCAGATGCTATCTCATCTGCAAACTCCTACACCGATGGCCGCGAGACCGCGATCACCACAGCTTACGAGGCATACGCCGACCAGGCTGAGACAGACGCTGTTTCTACAGCAGCTGCAGATGCAACATCTAAGGCTAACACCGCAGAGTCCAACGCTAACAGCTACACCGACTCTGAGATTTCTGCCCTTATTGGTGGTGCTCCAGAGCTACTTAACACCCTAGACGAGATCGCTGCTGCTATCGCTGATGATGATAACTTCTCCACAACAGTAGTTAGCGACATCGCTCAGGGTCTGACAGATGCAAAGGCATACACAGATACTCGTGAAACAGCTATTACCACTGCTTACCAGAGCTACGCTGACACAGCTGAGGCAGATGCAATTTCTACTGCTGCAGCTGACGCTACAGCTAAAGCAGATGCCGCTCAGTCAGCTGCCGAAGCCACAGCCGCATCTGATGCAACAAGCAAGGCAAACGCAGCTCAGTCAGCTGCTGAAGCAACTGCTGCTGCAGACGCTACAACTAAGGCAAACACCGCAGAGAGCAATGCAAACACCTACACTGATGGCGAAATCACAACGGTAAACGGAACAATCGATGCTCTAACTACAGATGATATTGCTGAAGGTACAAACGAGTACTACACAACAACTCGTGCAAAGACTGATGCTGCTGCTCTTCTTGTTGGTGCTACCAAAACCAACATCGAGATTACTGGTGACGAGAACGGTCTTACCATTACAGCCGAGAATGGTGTTGCTGACTCAACGACTGACGATTTAGCTGAAGGTTCTAACCTTTACTTCACAGATCAGCGTGCAGTAGATGCTCTTGAGGCAGTTACCCCAGTATTCACCGAGGTAGACGTAAACAGCATTGCTCTAAATGTAGCTTCCACAGTTGATGTAGCTACGCAGAACACTACTGGAACAGTTTACTCCTTCGACAGTGCAACTTACACATCAGCTAAGTTTGTTGTCAAGGCAGATACTGGGTCACACACCGAGGTAACAGAAGTACTTCTAACTCTTGATAGCTCTAGCAACATTGCAATCACAGAGTACGCCCTGGTAAACACTGGAGGCTCTTTGATGGAGGTTTCTGCTACAATGAGCGGTACTGATGTACAACTACAGGCAACTGTAGTAAACGATGCAACAACAGTTTCCGCAACTGGAACACTGATTGTATAAGGAATAACAAAGGATAGGATGGGGCAATGGCAACAGTAGACAAAGACTTTAGAGTCAAGCACGGATTACAGGTAACTGGCAACGCAACCGTTGGTGGTACCGTGGCAATCGCTGACCCAACACATGATACTCATGCTGTTACAAAGTCATACTTGGATACTGCTCTTTCAGAAGTACCAAGCACAGTTGTGCAAGCTACTGCCCCATCCGAACCTTCCAACGGAGCCTTTTGGCTCGACACTAGCATTTCTAGACTTAAGGTCTATTCTGGTGGAACATGGCTAACATTGGCTACCGCAGAAGAGGCACTAGATATGCCAGACCACATCCACGATATGACTATCGATGGAGATGGAAGACTCGACACCGTTTTCTATGAAAGCGGACAGTACGATGACCCACAAATTATGACAATCGATGGTGGAAGCCCCTCATCAACAACTTGGGATGTAATTCTCGACGGTGGATCCGTCTAAAAAACACTGCTATAATAAAACTAGGAGATTAAACTATGGCAACCAGAATGATTCAGCGCAGGGGAACTGCTGCAGAATGGACCTCAGCAAACCCAGTGCTCGCCGCTGGTGAGATCGGCTTTGAGACCGATACACAAAAGTTTAAGTTTGGTGATGGAACTACTGCTTGGGCAGACATTACATACTTTGCTAGTGCAGATCAGCTTATTGACGGCGCCCCCGAACTCCTCGATACACTTAATGAAATTGCCGCTGCTATTGGCGATGATGAAGATTTTTTCAATACCATCAATGACAAGATTGAAGGAAAAGCAAACCTAACAATTGCAGACTCCGTACCCACCAACGGTCCAGATGGCACAGAAAATTTGCAAGAGGGCGACCTTTGGTATGATAGATCAAATGGTCACATTTACGTATACTACCATGTAGACACAGAAAATGATATTTATGTCTGGGTAGAGGCCGGAGGCTCTGACGCCTACGCTGATGCAAGCCTGGGAACAAACAACCACGACTTCCCAACGAGCCCATCAGACAACGATACCCACAAAGGATTTATTTATAATTCAAATAGGACAGCTTGGCAGCTAGACAGGTCTTACAACCTAGACGACGCCTCTGACGTTGTAATTACTTCTGTTTCTGATGGTGATGTTCTTTCATACAACGACACCGCATCTGAGTGGATTAACCTTCCAGGCATTCCCCTAGATGAAAACCTAGACATTCCTCTTTCATACATGACACAAATGGGCGATGATGTAGACGACAAGATTGCAGGATTTGGAACGACTACCGTTCAGACAGAAGCAGAATGGACTGCCGATACTACTGTACCAGATCTTGGATCTCTAAATATCTCTACTGGAGATTCCATTAGAGCAAAAATCGGTGATGGTTCAAGTGTTTTTGACGATCTAGAATATGTTCCAAACAATTCTTATGTCGCAGCACAAATTACTACAGCGCTTTCTACATATGCAACAAAGGCTGACCCAACATTCAGCGGCACAGTTTCTCTTCCTTCCACAACCTCTATTGGTGATGTAAGCAATGCAGAGATTGCGCACCTAGATGGCGTTACCTCGGGAATCCAGGGGCAGCTTGATGACCTAGACACACTAAAGGCACCAATTGCTGACCCGACATTCACTGGCACAGTTTCTGGTGTTACAGCTTCCATGGTTGGACTTGGAAACGTTGACAACACCGCAGATGCAGACAAGCCAGTTTCTACAGCTACTCAGACAGCTCTAGACCTTAAGGCTAACCTTTCTGGTGCTACATTCGGCGGCAGCGTTGTAATTGAAGGAGACCTAACAGTCTCTGGTGCAACAACCACCGTATACGCTTCAGACCTTTCTGTACGCGACAACATGATTTACCTAAACCAGGGTGGATACTTTACAGTAACCGCAGCTACTGGTGATGGAGCAAATGTTACATATACAACTGATGCAGATCACGCTGCTACCGTTGGTGAGTACATCACAGTAACTGGTGCAGATCCTGCTACCTTCGATATCTCTGGAGAAGGCTCTGAAATTACAGCTGTAACAGCAAACACTATTACAGTTGCAAGCTCAGTTACTGACACCTTTGTATCTGGCGGATCACTACGAGTCAAGAGCCACGCTAACCCAGACCTTGGTTGGTCAGCTGGTCGATACGATGTCGTAAATGGTTCTGGATATGGGCACGCAGGTATCTTCCGCGATGCAACCGATGGTGTGTTCAAGATTTATGATGGATATGTTCCAGAGCCAGACGAGTCTGTGTTCATCGACACAACAGATGCATCTTTTGCACTTGCTCCAGTAGCAGTAGGAAAGGTTGTATTCCCTGACGGTACAGAGCAGACAGCTGCTGCTGTTCCATCTCTTACAACCTTTACAGAGAAAGCTGCAGACTACCAGCTAGATACACTTGATCACAAGGACAACATTGTTGAGATGAACATGTCAACAGCTGGAACCTTCACGGTACCGCTAGACGCAACATTGACTTGGCCAGTAGGTGCATCTATGGACATCTTTGCTACAGGAACTGGTGAAATCACCATTGCTGGAGAAGCAGGGGTAACGCTTAACGCTACCCCAGGTCTAACTCTGAGGACTCAGTGGTCATCAGCTACCATCATGAAGCGTGGAGCTAACAACTGGGTTGTCTACGGAGACCTAAAGGCTTAATAGGGATATAGGAGAATAAGATGGCTAGAAAAGAAGCGGGTGGAAGGTCCTCTCAACAGAATGACTTTCTGGAGCCCAAGAAACCTATTATTGACTCAGTTGTAAATACTGGTACAGATATTCCGTTTAATAACGGTCAAGCTGTTGTTACAATCAGTTTGCCTGCAGGATCTCCCGAAGCAACTTCGTTTGACATTACCGCCTCCCCCGACGGTGGCGGAACAGACGTAACAGCATCCGGCAGCTCCAGCCCTGTAACAGTAAACGGACTACTTTCGGACCAGGCTTACACCTTTACCACAACTGCAACAAACGCTGCCGGAACATCTCCTGCTTCAGATGCTTCCGCATCTGTTACAATCACTACCGTGCCAGCAACACCTGCCGCACCAAGCGCTACGGCTGAAGTTAACAACGACGCTGTTTCTTGGGCCGCTCCCGCCACTGGTGGTAGTGAAATTACTAATTACAACTGGGAGTCTGACGACAGCAAGTCTGGGGATACGACAGGGTTATCAGTAGACGTTACGCAGGAGGCTAACACTTCTCAGTCCTACAGGGTTAGGGCAGAAAACGCTAATGGATATAGCGAATTCTCTCCATATTCGAGCAGTGTTACTACCGTAGCCCCATTCTTTCCATTCTTTCCACACTTCCCACCACACTTCCCACCGCATTTCCCACCTCACTTCCCACCACACTTCCCACCGCATTTCCCACCACATTTTCCACCTCACTTCCCACCATGGTTCCCTTTCTTCCCAAGGTTCCCTAGATTCTCTTATCGACACGGATTTGGAGAAAATCTAAATCCAGAAGATAACGAATAGGTAAAAACAAAAGACCCACCCTAACCGGTGGGTCTTTTGTTTGTGATATAATGATTCTATGGGTATGAATATTGAAGACAACACGTGGCTAACTAAGGACAGAGCTGAAACATCTGTCACCAGAATGCCAGAAAAAAATATTGGCAATGGGGTAGTGGTTCAGAATCCTGCATTAGGCATTAATGTTTATAAAAACGTTTTTGATCGCACTACCTCTGAACAGATTATCAAAACTCTAGAGAACAATCTATCTGGAGATTCTCCGTATAGCTGGGAAGGCGCACTGGTCACAGAGGGTCATGAACAAATGCTTGACGCAAGAAATTGCGTAGATTTTAAGATTGGTCAGAATTGCCTGGGGCCAGTAAACGAACACAACAAAGATCTTTATGAGATTCATAAGAAATCTTTTGATGCTATTTTCCCATGCGTAGAAGACTATGGACACTATTGGGGCGTAGTAATGAGATACTACGAGGTTTTTAATTTTGTAAAATATGAGGGTAACGGAAAGCACTTTGCTGTTCACGCAGATCATGGGCCAGCATATGTAACAACAGTCTCAGCTGTAGCCTATTTAAATGATAATTACGTTGGTGGAGAATTAATTTTCCCAAGGTTTAATTTAACAATTAAGCCAGAGGCCGGAGACTTGGTTGTGTTTCCCTCCACATTTATATATGAGCATTCAGCAGAGCCCATCGTTGAGGGAGACAAATACTCTATTGTGGTGATGACCGACTACAACGATCGAGGTGGACAGAAGTATTTTGACTACACGCAGGCAGAAGATAAGCTAATTTATTAGGAGTGGACATGAAAGAAACTATTGAGAGTCATGAAAAAAGATTGCAGGAGTGGTATGAGATAACAGAGCAAACCTGGACTAATGTTTCAGATCTTGGAAATGGAATTTTGGTTTATCACAATGTTCTTAAGCCAAGTCTTAATATCATTGATAGGCTAGAAGAGGTTGTATCAAATCCAGAAAACCCATATAGCTATGCTGAAGCTATGGTTGGGTACGGAATGAAAATGCCAGAGTATCGAGATTGTCTAGACTTGAAGTTTAAAAAAACAGATATTCAAGACGATGAGTCCCCCGCGTCACTAAAACTACAGTCTTTGTGGGAAGATGTACATTTTGCTAAACTGCAGGCAGTTAAAGACTACACAAAAAGGTTTAATGTTGGTGAGCTTAGATACTGGGAAGCGTTAAACTTTGTAAAATATGGACCTGGACAGCACTTCCAGGAACACACAGACCATGGATTTTCTTATAACTGTGTTGTGTCTTTAGTTGGATACGTGAATGATGATTATGATGGTGGTGAGATATTTTTTAGAGCACAGGGTTTAAAGATTAAGCCAAAGGCTGGAGATCTTTTTGTTTTTCCTTCTAACTTTATGTATCCTCACAGAGCCATGCCAGTACATGGTGGCACCAAGTACTCTATTGTAACAATGCTAGATTATTCAAAAAAGTATCACGATCAAAGCTTTTATGAAGAAAGCGGAGAGTAGCTGTTGTCAAAAGTTAACGTTTATACTGGAGGAGAGTATGCAAAATTAGACCAGCTCCCCTTGCAAAGAGACTGGATGGACATCACCTTTGATAGACACGCCTATCAGTGCTTTCCTGTTTCTTTGTCTAACAGGATTGGATGGGGGGTTTCTTACCCAGAAGACATTGCTTTTGTTTGGGACGGGGTCAATGACAGCACAGCAGATCATGTTAAGATTTTATCTGGAGAAAAGTATTTGCATACTGGTAGAGGTAATCGCACTATCAGCTTTAACACAGACCTAACCTTTTACCTAGAAAGTGGAGAAGACTGGTCTATATTGACAATGCCAGCACCCAATTACTTTATTCGTGGAGCGCAGTGTATTACCACAGTTATTAGCCCTACAGCTTTGCAGGGAGAGATTCCAATAGCCTGGATGATTACAGAGCCAAACGTTGAAATTACTATTCCTGCTGGCACACCGATTGCTTCTTTAGTTCCAATTTCCCTTTCTGAAATACAGAATTATCCTGTTTCTGTTAAAAACGGCAAGCCTCCTTACGAAGACGATAGCTGGAACGAAAAAATGAGGGCACGCGGAGACAAGAGTCAAGAGTTAAATATGTCTGGAAAGTGGACACATTTTTATAGAGATGCTGTAGACCACTTAGGAAACGCTATGGGCGGACATGAAGCCAAAAAAATAGTAATGAAGGTAGATTATGAGTTCGAACAAGATTAAGTTTATTGCCGACTCTTATGCGGTGGATCCCAAAGACAATGCAACAGATCCAGGGCCAATTGTAAAGACTATCCCTGAGTGGTATAAGCAAGCAGATAGGTACTATAAAGATCCTTCTGGTGAAAACTATAAAGACCAGGATGGCAACAATATCCACAGCTGGAAGTCTTGCCCAGTAGTGTATGACGGCATGGGGACTGGATATGCCTTTAAGACACCCTGCGACTTAGTTTTTACTAGAGATGACAAAGGTATCCCTCACGTACAGATTGCAGATGAAAGATTCCCAAACTTTGTACAGGAAAGACCTCCGATGCCAGGCTTCCGCGTCCCCTGGGGCTATGATCAATTTCATTTTGCGTGGTATGGAGAGTGGGCGGTAGAGTTGCCAAAGGGCTATAGCGCACTTTACATACAGCCTATGAACAGGTATGAGCTACCTTTTGAAACAACTAGTGGAATTATTGATAGTGATACCGTCAATTTGTTTGGCACGGTTCCATTTTTTATTGCTAAAGATTTTTCTGGGGTATTGCCCAAAGGCACACCATTTTTGCAAATAGTCCCATTTAAAAGAGAAAACTGGAAGTCCTCTTACGAGTACCCAGATCATATGAAAATTTATAATGACAATATGGCCAATATTGAAAAATATCGCACCCCTAAAGGTGGCGTATATCTTAATAGTGTTTGGGAAAGAAGAAAGTACGAATAGGCTCTGTGGTAATATAGTAATATGAACAAAAAGTATAACATTAATCCAAATGATGGCAAAGAGCTGTTTGAGCATGAGTTTTACCAAGGGGCAGACCCCAAGTCTATTACCCCCTCTGGGTATTTTGGATCGTCAAAAGATAATATTGTAGAGGTAGAAAACTTTTTAACTCCATCAGAGATTATATACTTGTCAAACTTTATGAAGAGTAATAAAAGCTGGGACTATACGGAAAGCCGTTGGGATGAAGACGGCACAATGATATACGATGCATCATATTGGGAAAATCGTGTAGCCACCTGGAACACCCTTGAAAAAGCAAATCCAGACGTCCTGATGGTTATTGCAAATGCAATATTAAGAATGAAGCCTGTAGTTGAAAAATTTTTTAATGTAACTGCTTTCCCGACTAAGCCTGCTCTTGTAAGGTGGACTCCTGGTACTTTTCAGATTCCCCACGCAGATAAAGAGCTGCACGTAGGTGATGATGCTGGAAAACCTAACGCCTTCCCCTGGTACGATTTAGCAGGATTGTTTTATCTTAATGATGAGTATGAGGGAGGAGAGCTGTTCTTCCCAAATCAAGGTGTTCAGTTTAAGCCAAAGGTTGGCGCCGCTTACTTCTTCCCAGGAGACATGAACTATATTCATGGAATCACAGAGATCACCTCTGGAGAAAGATACACCGTTCCATTTTTCTGGACAATAACAAAGCTAGGAGAGTTTGATGCCAAGTATAGTTAGGGGTGGAGATGGCTGGGGTCAGAATGCTGTATCTCCAGATGTCCTAGACAAAGTTGAGTTTAAAGAGTTTTATCCCAAAATTCATATTTACAAAAACCTTTTGCCAAGTGCAGACAGGCTGGTAGAGATTTTAAAAGAGTCTGGACAAGACAGGGCAGCCTCATATTACTTCAACATGTGGGATAAGTGGCACGTGTTTGGTGAAACTATTGGCGGAGTTAATTTTAATCCGATTTACCCAGAGCTAGTTGACGAAGAAAAGAAGGCTGCAGAAGAGGTTATCGTAAGAGAAATAGAAGCTGCCTTTGCAAAAGCTACTCAACACTACATGCGTCATTATGGAGTTGTCAAGGGCGACGACTGGACTACAATGGGGCCATCGATTTGTAAGTACGATTCAGAACTGGAGCACTGCGGAATTGATTACTTAAGTATGAAATACCACACAGATTATGATTACATTCGGGGAGATGAGCCAGGAGATAAGTTTGCAATCACTTGTACAATGTATCTTAATGATAGCTATGAGGGTGGAGAGATGTGGTTTGCTTTAGGGCATCAGCAAGATTCTTTTGGAGAGGAGCCACTGCCTGACGAAGATATTAACATCTACAAGCCAGCTGCTGGCGATATTTTAGTGTTTCCCTCGGGGCACCCAGATGTTCTCTCAGAAGACAGCACATACTTTCATGGTGTAAGTAGAACGTGGAAGTCTGAAGAAAAGACAGACAACAAGTATTTTATCCGCTCATATTACTTAATCCCATTTGAGGGCACACCAGAGTGGCTAGAGGGCCAAGAGAAGTACGGAGAAGACGCCTGGGAGCGTATGGAGACCGAAAGAATCAAGGCCCGTGTAAAGACACACCAAGAGTTGCAGATTTTAAAGACAAGGACTGCCGCTAGCGATAAAGAGTGTGGAATGTACTGATGGATAGCAAAATTGAATTTTACGATATTCCTGGAGCCCCCTTGGCTAGGGTGTATACAAATCTTTTGCCCAACGTTTCAAAGCTTATGGATCTTTTAAAAGACTCAGAAAAAAATCCAGGTAAATATTCTAGGTTTAAGGATTGGCAAGTTTGGAACGATCTTGGCACAATGGTTCCAGCTGGGATCCCTCCGGAATTTTCTTTACTAGATGCCTATGGCGACGGAAAAGATTTTTTTGCAAAAACTGAAAAAAACCTGGAAACAGAGCTTCTTTTTGAGGTTTATAAAGCATACTATTTAAGTGTAGAGCATTATATGCAAGATAAAAACATTCCAAAAAACATAAAGACTCATCCAGACGGACCATCTTTTTATAAGTACGATCACACCTTGCCAGCACCAACACCTAATACCCCAGAGTATAACATGAACTATCATACAGATTTTGCATTTTCTTTAAAAAACAATCCAGGGAAAAAGTCTATAGTCACTTGCACAATGTACTTAAACGATGACTATGATGGAGGAGAGATGGTCTTTAATTTAGAGCCAAGACTTTCTAGGCCCTACTACAAAAGGTCGGAACAGTTTTCTGAAGACGAGACTTATATTTCCGGTAGAGTTGTTTACAGGCCAAAAGCTGGGGATGTTGTTGTTTTCCCTTCAGGCAATCCAGACTACCTATCTGATGATGGTTTTTATTTTCACTGTGTAAATAGGGTAACTAATGGAGATAAATATTTCTTAAGCATCTTTAATTCTTACATTTATGAAGGATCAAAAGAATATCAGGAAGGCTTAGAAGAGTATGGAGAAGAGCTATGGACTTGGCTAGAAAAAAAACGGACCTATAATGCAGGATTCAAGAAGAAGGCGGTATCACTAGATGACCCAGGCAGAGAACTCCCAAGTACCTAAGCTTGACCCAGCATCTTTTATCTTTTTTAAAGATGAGCAAATTCTAGATGGGAAAGGTCAGCTAGGAGTTGATCGCAACAGGATTGTAGAAGTGCCCAGCTTCGTTTCAGAAGAGATGGCCACTAGAATGGTTGACTATTTCAAAGAGGAAGACAGGTGGGGAGAGACTGCGTTTAATGGATCTCACGGTGCACCAGTTCAAGCTGGGCTAGTTAGCCCTAGCCAGTTTGGTTTGGCAGATACTGTATTCATGGACGTTAACTCAAAGCTAGAGGAAGCTGTTACCGCAGTATACGGTAAGACAGTTACTCCATCATCAATCCATGCACAAAAGTGGGACGTAGGCTCTTCTGCAAACCCCCATTCTGACAACTCAGATTTTGACGGGAATCCAACCAAAGGGTTTGATAATTTAAAGTATGTTGGCATCCTGTATCTTAATAGTGACTATGAGGGGGGAGACCTTTACTTCCCAGAACATAAAATTTCTATTCATCCAAACTCTGGATCTATGTATATATTTAGTGGAGGGGTAGAAAATATTCACGGTGTAACAGAAATTACCTCTGGTACTAGGTACTCAATTGTTTCTTTTTGGAATTTTTAGGAGAAATATGGAAATCAATGTTGTAAATGTATCCGGTAACGCTAATGATTATTTACAAGAAATATCAGATATTTATAAAGAGTTCGGGATAGTTGTAATTCGCGGATTAAGCTTTGATAAAGACAGGCAAGAGTACAACAAAATTTATCCAAACAACCAACACCATTATGACGTAGCCACTACTGCAAGTGAACAGTTTGATCTAGTGAAAAAGCTAGGAGATATTCTTGGGTGGAGTCCTAACAGCGAAGTTGATTCTTGGGATGATATCATTGTTGAAAATCATTCAAGAATGGATTTGTCTGGCTTCTCGTCAGAAGACATAATAATCTGCTGGCACCTGGAGCACGTTGATTACGACATGTATGACCCACTGTTGGCCTCAGTTTGGACTATGTGGCACTGCGATTTAGATAAGGATGGAAAAGCTGGAAACACTTGGTTTGTCGATTCCGAGATGGTGTATAAAGAATTAAGCAAAAAAGATCAGCAGTTTTTGTCTAAATGCTTTTTGCAATGGTACGACATAGATGGCTCCGGACCCCACCAAGCAAAAGCAGTAGTTCCTCACTGGCTTACAAACAATAACATAATTAGGATAGAGCTTACTCCAGGCTTAGACTTAGAACTACTTGAATTTGATGGAAGGTCACCAACAAACCAGGAGGCTCAAGAGTTTAAAATAGTTTTTTCTAAGGTTATGAACATTATTGAAAATAATAAAAAAATAAGACTAGTTCACCGTTGGCAAAAAGATGACATCGTCATTCCAGATTTACAGAGAATGGCTCACACTGTTACTGGTGGGTTTAGTTCAAAAGATAGAATCTTTACCAACTTTTTTACTTACCTTAAAGATCCTAGAAAGCTAAAAGAAGAAGAAAAGCCACTAATTTGGAGAAAAGATTGGACAGAAAAAGTTTTTGGTAATCAAAATCTTTGATATACTTGTATCTGAAAGGTATTTATGAAAACAGTTTATCACCACCCGCAGATTGCCGAGATCAAAGGCTTTTTTGATGAGCAGTATTGTCTAGACGTCATTGAATTTATGGACGGCAATGATGACGATGGCGATAACTGGAACCCTATTTGCTTCCCCAGCGTCCTAGGTGTTAATGTAGGTGAGCCTAAGGCCACAGATAAAATTTCTGTTGAAGACATGGGCAAGATTAGAGACAAGATGCACCTTGCCGTTCA
>ENA-OUOG01003029-OUOG01003029.1-marine-metagenome-genome-assembly--contig:-NODE-3029-length-16390-cov-7.441672_pt1 | contig 16390 bp, 12 predicted proteins | sample MGYA00248635_ERZ508505 | MGnify/ENA primary metagenome ERZ508505 (study PRJEB26176, sample SAMN06267871) | marine metagenome | isolation source: Saanich Inlet, British Columbia, Canada | place: Pacific...
TACGCAGGTTTGATGACCTTTGCCGGTGTTGCCCAGCTCTCGACCGCTGTAGGCGGCGTTGAGATTTGTGTTGATGCACCCCTTGTTGACCCCTGGTCGGGCATCAATTTGCCCGAGGCAGGCTTCCACACCCTAGAAGGCTACGAAGCTTTAGCATTCCTTCGCACGCGCAAGGGTGTGGGGGATGGATCTGACCTCTCGAGGATTTCCTCCCAGCAGGTTTACATGTCGGCACTTGTCAGGACTCTGCAAGCCGACGGGGTGTTGAACGATGTCGGCAAGCTCTATGGGTTGGCTCAAGTGGCAGCAGACACGATGGTCCTCTCTACCAGCCTGGGAAGCCTCGACGTGATGGTGGCAATGGCGCGGGCTCTGCGGGGTATCCCCAACGACAACATTGTGTTCATCCAATACCCCGTTCTGGACGCCGACCCTGAGCTGTATCCCGGTCGCGTTATTCCCAATGACGTCCTAGCCCGAACGGTGTCGGAGCGTCTCCAGTCCGATGAGCCTTTCACTGTGTCGGCTGGCTCCGAGGGATTTGGGTCCACCGCAACGCAGCCAGAATCCGTTGATTCCGGAGGTAGCGAGGTTGTAGAGGGTCTCGTCGGCCAGACGGCGGGAGATGAAACCTGCACGGTCGCCCGCTAGATGCTGTCTCGGTAGGAATAGCAGCGCCGTGCTGAAGAACGAAGGGTCTGAGCCGAGGCTGAACCAACAACTCGCTGTCCACAGTGCTTCGTTGGCGCGTCGGACTTCTTAGTTCGCCCGGCCCAGTCTCTCCCATGGGGGTAAGGCTCACAGCGCGAGTGGCGTCGGTACTTGGGTTGACCGTTGCCCTGAAGACCCGGTTTCATTCACGGACTATCGAGTCCCGCACATCGGTGAGAATTCCCAGTCTTTGAATGCAGGCAACACTGTGTTGTGCCGGAATGGCATTCGGAGAAGCTTCACGCCGCGGGTCGCAAAGCAGATGCATCGGCTCTCCACCCTTTGACTGCTCTCAAGGCGCAGATCTTGCAGGCCCGACAAGCGAAATGACCTTTACGCACTGGATGAACCCAGAAACCATGCAGGCCTGCAACCTTTCGCCTGTCGTGCAGGCGCGAAGCTTGCTGGGTGAGGGCGCCACAAGGTACCGAAGGCGGCAGTGAGCCAGCACTTCTTTCGCAACATGTGCACCCCGGAGATTCCTGCGAAACCCTCGACTGACGCGTCGTGCTTTGTGCACTAGTTGCCCAATTTTCTCTCTGGCTGGGTGGTGAACGACAGCTTCTTTCGAGTACGTCAGGGAAAAACCGGACTCTGTTGCGTCCCGCGTCCAGCGAAAATCGTCGCCTGATTCGGCCGCTTCATCGAAGCCTCCCAGCTGTTTCAGCACGGTGCGACGGACAAAAAGATTTGCGGTGACGGAGCGACCGGCGTTGACATTTTTCTCCTGGTCGAAAGCAAAAAGCTTTTCGTAGCAAGCCGAGGGGCTGAGAGGAGTGCGAACAAAAATTAGCTCAATCTTTCCTGCGACCATGTCTGCTCCCGCCTCGATGCCCTCCAGCCCTCGTTCGAGCCAGTCGGGGGAGGCTTGTGTGTCTGAATCGACGAAGGCAATTACCTTTCCGCGACTATGGGAAACGCCACGATTTCTTGCGGCGTAGGAGTGGCACTTTGGCTCCCAGACGATATGAGTGTTTGCCGGGCATGGCACAGAAAAGTCACCAGTTTTTTCCTGATTCATCACGACAATGGTCTCGTACAACTCCTGACTAACAGTTTGGGCGGCTAGGGATTGAAGACATGCCCAGAGGTCACGCGGAGGACCCCGGTGAGGAACCACAATTGACATAACCGGGGCGGCCTCGTGGGTTGTGTCAGCTCGTTTGGAATCCTCACCCAACATGTGAACATTTTGCCACTCTTCTGTTCAATCGCCGCGCGCGCCGCCAGGGTTCACATTTCTGTCAGACTGTCCGCATCGCTATACTAGGGGTCGAAGCGGACCATGGGCTCGTTTTGGAGACGTCGCATAGTCCGGCCGAGTGCACCACCCTGCTAAGGTGGAGTTCCCCCTGGGGAACCGAGGGTTCAAATCCCTCCGTCTCCGCTCTGTGATGTCGCATCACATTGTGGTCACTTGTCTCCCCGGGCACCGGTTGCATGGTTTTCATTTTTTGCCTCGGTGGGCCGCCTGCCGGCCGATTTCGTATTCGCCAAAGACGGTCCCGGGAGTCTTTTGATATTGTCTTGGCGGAGTTCCATCCGCCAAGACAATATCGGAACCAAACCCAGGGCGATTCAGATCGCGAAGGAAACCTTTCTTAGTCTGGCCCACTTCATCACCAGTGTTTCAAAAAGATTTCCCAGCGTTGTCGTGATGACTTCTTTGCCAAGCGTACGAGGGGTTTGAGGCTCTATGTGTCCCGTTACGGGCTGGAGCCCAGACGTGTTGCGGCAGGGGTCTAACTTTTCGAGTTGCGCGGGGAGCTGCGCGATGCTGGCGGGGGTTTTTCGCTGGTCAAAGAGAGCCGTTTCGGGGTCCGTCAGTTTTGCCGCGGCGCGACCATTTCTGGGGGTTGAGAGGCAGATTCAAAAACTCTGAGAGACTCTCCGCCACGCCCTCGTGTTCGATGTCAACTTCGAGAAAATGGTCGCTGCCAGCAAAATAAGAGCGGACCTCCGAATGGAACGCCTCGCGTTCGCTCGCCCATTGGTTTATGGTTTCTTCCGGGGAGGTCAATCCTCGGAGGCTCATATGTTGCTGGAGGAATTTTCCCCCTTCGTGCCGAGTTCTGCTCAATAGCCAGTGCCCGATCGGACGATTGTTCAGAATAAAGTACGAACCAGGATAGTCAAGGTCTAATTCTCGGAACCACTTGTTGGCCTCGCAGTAGCCGTCTTCATCAACGTGGGTGAGGTCCGAGAATATTCGGTACTTAATGTCGTAACCGGTGAGGATAGGCACACCCATGCTTCTGTTGTCCCTCATCGCGAGAGCTAGCCTCCCATCATCCCAATGGATGGCAGGTAACCCGTTGTCGAAGAATAGGCGATGCAACGACCTAGTTCCTGTCTTGTTGAAACCAATTATGAAGACGAAGGGTTGCGAGCGCCTGCTACGATATTCGACCGCTGATTGGTTTTTCTTCCGGTTGAGTTCTTTTTCCCAGCGTTGGTATCTCTCAATGTCGGCGGGAGCCGCACCCGACAAATTTCTGCGGTTCGCGCGACGCGCAAGGTGAGCCTGAGACTTTGCCCAGTAGTGGTTGAGTTTGATGTGCCGGTTGCTAGGGAGGTAGCTCGTCGGTAATGACATCACGTGTCGGGGTATTTTTCGCCTTTGTTCGTCGACGACCTTGCCGATTTTTGCGATGGGCACGTGGTTGCCCATTTTCCAGGTTCGCCAGCCTTGCGCCACTGTCTTGCCGTGAAACGGTCTCCCGGTCATGAGAGAGTCGCCCTTAACGCGCCGATAACTGGTCCGGTCGGCTTTGCGTTGGGCTGTAGTTGTCGGCAGGGGCATGCAGGCTGTGTTCGACCGAAGAAGATTCGAAGAGACCGTAGTTTCCCGACCATTAGCCCCAAACAGCTCCCAGAAAACGAAAACCCCGGCCCAACGAGTGTATTTTTTCAGTACGTCTGGCAAGGTCCGGTCGCTCCCAGGAAAGATAAATTCATCTATGTCGATAAAGGCGAACCACTGGTAGCTCCATCGGTAGTGGCGCAAACAATCGTTAAAAGCCCAGAGCTGGTCGCGAACTTTCAGGGGCCTCAGCTCAACAAGCCCATCCTCAATCCATGGCTCGAGAACAGCGCGCCATTGATCTGTTGACGCGTCATCGTAGAGCACCACCTTCGTTACTCCGGCTTTCCGGTGAAAATCTAACCATTCGTCAAAGTGTTCTGCCTCATCGCGGAAAACCGCACAGATCACCACGCTGTTCCTGAATTCCCTGAACTTCTGAATCGGAAAAATTTGGCGGGTAAGTTTCCGAGATATAACCCGCGACCGGCACTGAGTGTTACGCAGCATCATCTTGCCTGTCAGCGCCCTTTTGCCGGTTCACTCCGGTTGCGGTGCATGCTCGTCAGATACTGACCGGCAAAGGCGCGGTTGGATTCGGCAAAAAACTGTCGGACATTGGACGCGCTCTTGTTTGATAGAACTGGCTTGCGACTAGAATACCGTAGCCAAACCTTCGCCCATCTCCGCAACCGCTGATTGGACTGGTTGCCCCATATTGTGCCGAAGGATTCGAGCGGGAAGAGGCTGTTTATCAGCCTCAACGCTTGCGTCGTCGCAAAACTGAGAGATTCGTTAGCTCGTCGCGCTTCGTAGCGCAGTTCTGAATCGTCTAGTTCGAGTGCAGACGTAAAAAAATGACGCACAACGTCTTCTCCATCGTCTCCCGGAAATTCATAAAACTGGAGATTCGCGTGAGGTGCTGCGTGCACCCATCGTTTGGCGAACTCTACGCGGTTGAGCTTTCCGCTCTCCACTAGCGAAGCGGTGAAACGCCGCAATCCTACAGTGCTGCCCGCCTGCACAGTCATCTGCCACCTACTAGGGATTGCCGTAACCTGGTCTCTGACGTAACAAACCACGTCGACTTGCTCGAAACGACGACCAGCCCACTCGACTAACGCGTGAATCTGTTCAGAGCTCAAGCCGGAGAGATGCTCGGCCGACACCAAATAGGTGTGTTGCAGCAAGGCCATGCTGTCAATCTCATCGTCGAGCCGCTCCCACAGCGAATTTTCCCGCACCATCTTTTTCCACTGCTCCTGCGATGAAACACCGTCACGTCGAAGCCGGCGGGGAATTCGGTTGGAAAACAGCGACGAAAATATGACGTTGTTGGGACCTCCTAGAGCAGCAGAGACAACGATTCCCTGCTTTTCCAAGGCGTTATGGTTTAGGGCCAGACCGGATTGAATAGCTGTACTGCCGGTCTTGTGGTGACCAATATGAAGTACTATCCGCTTCTGTTTTTTTCGCTTACCTTGACGAGAAGAGGGGTTTTGTATGACGAAAGAGGGCGTGTCGGCGAGCGCGGGTCCGAAGGTCTCGAAGTCAGCGGCGTAGAACTGACGGAGAGCTTTGATCGCCGCAGATCCGAGTAGCAGTGGGGCCGCACGCGAAGAACTCTGTTCGCGCGAAAGCTGAACTTGCACGCCCAGTCGCTCGGTGAGAAACGACTCGAGTAGGTGTGATCTGTTTGGGCGAAAAAAACGGTCGTAAAGGTTAGGCTCGGCGCCGAGATATGTGATTTGGGGAAGGAAATGGTGGGCGAGGAAAGTGCTTCGATTGATGTAGTCACGAAGGTTTAGTGCAAATTCATCGGGTGATGGTTTTGGGTTCAGCCCAGCGCGGGAGAGGTGATTTCCTAGGCGGCCGGGGAGCTTCCGCGAGATTTTGTTTTTGTAGCCAGAGATGAATCGCTCGATTGGGTCTCGCACAACACCAATCACGGTGAAGCCTGGAATCAGCTGATTCTCAGTAAACGGAAGAGTCGGGTAGGCGGAATGAATTTTTTCTGGAGGGTGGGAACCAGGCTTGCTGTTCAGTGACTGCTCAAATTCTGATGCGAAAATTTTTAGGCTGGTCGACATGACCTTTGGGCTCACTACAATAGTGAGGCTGTGAGAATGCAAATGAATCATGTCAAACGCAAGAGGAAGACAACATGTCTTCCCTGACGATCCACCTCTCTAGTTCTTGGCCACGTTCACGCTCGCTCGGTAACGTGTGGACCCAAACCTTTGCGAAAGCTCTATCGTATCGCTCTGCAACCGATGTGGTTGCGGGTGAGTACATGATCCTCGAGGACGGGGTAGACAGCTTTTTCACGCAAAGTGAAGCGCTTATTGCGAAAGCAGGCGATCAGGGCCGCGTCTGCTTGTTTTTGCCAGACTCGCTTCCCACACGGTCGTTTGTCGAGAACACTGAAAGTCTGTTGGGTGGCGAGCCACTTGCTGTTGGTGTGGAAGTTGCCTCGGGTGAACTTCTTTATGTGGCTGGTGAGGCTCCGGTCGTCCGCGCTTTTTTTGCAACCCTGATCGATTTTGCTCTGCCCGGGGGGTCGCGAGCCCGTAATATCCGGGTCGGTCCTGGGGATCCTGTGGATTCAAGCGGGTCGGATTTTCGGCCACACATCACCTATTACGAGGGCCATCGTGTCTCGCGCGGTGCTGAAGACTTTTGGTTGGCCCCTGACGAGGACCTGCCCACGACCATCGAGGCACGTGCGCAAGCTGAAGTCCTCGTGATCGAAAAGATTGGGCCCGGAACCCTTGCGCTCTCCCGGCCCTTTTCCTACGTCCGGGGCTCCATCAGCCGGTTAGGTTTTTATGCACGTCAGCTCGAGTATGCGGTAGGCGGTAGTGACTCTAGTCGAGAGCCGAGCGCTTCTGGTCAGCTTCCCTACTCGCTCGATGACATCGATGTCGTAGCGGTAACCACTGACCGTTGGGAGTCCGTTAGGTGGCTTTTACGATCTGTTAGAGAACAACTCGGGGACCGGGTCACCATTACTGTGGTCGTCCAGGCCCGCACTAGTCGACGCTGGCGGGGTTTGAGTCGGAGGTATCGAGCCAACTTTCTCTATGTTGATCGAGATTTTGGATTGTCAGCAGGGAGGAATCTGGCGGTTGCCTCAACGCGCCGTCGTTTGGTCTTCCTAATGGATGATGACTTTGTGCTTGACGACCGGTGCAGAACCCTAGATGCGCTTGAGGTATTGTCGGGCAACCCAGGCCTGTCGGTTCTTGGCGGCAATCTACTTGATGTCAAAAACTTTTCAGATGGTGTGGATCTTGAAGTCTCCCAGGGCTTTGCCATGGAGGCGCTCTCAGGTCCCCCGCGGCTGACGTGGCTTCGTCTCGAGTCCCGCCCACGGGAGCGTATCTTCCCTGATGAATATACCTATTTCGAGCGCTGCGATATTGTCGATAACTTTGCTCTTTTCGTGAGGAAGGATACTTTTGACCGAGGTCTGAAGTGGAGACCAGAGCTGAAAATCATGGCTGAGCATCAGGCTCTCTACGTTGATGCTCTTGACCTAGACAACATTTTGGTTGCTAGAACCAACGCGTTGAGAGTTCGCAACGTGCGGATTCAAAACCTTCGATACCGACTTATGCGTTTCCGCCCGCGCTTTTTTTCTCTGTGGTTTGACGCTCAGGAGCTCAGCAGCTTTGAGGTTCTCGGCCGGTACGGCCGGTTTCGGGATACGGGTGGGTTTCACCATTCAGTTAATTACCACCCCCATTTTTCTTGGCAGATACACAGAGAGGGATAACGTGCGAGTGATAGAGCAGGTTTCTGAAGACCTGTACGAGGGCTCCGTCTATGCCGGCGATATCAGCTATATCCCGCACCTGAATATAGTTTTCTCCTTCATTTCGAAGAACGCCAGCACTTCTCTCAAGACGATGCTCAGTCGGCGGTTAGGCCCGGAAGCGGGCTACAAGCTGTCACCAGACCCTCACATGGCTTCGCACACTGGGTTTCAAAATATTCATACCCTCGGTCCCGTTGCGATGGAAGAGCTGTTGTTAGACAGCAGTGTTCCAAAAGTCACCCTCGTGAGGGAGCCGTTCGAGCGGCTCCAATCGGCGTATTTTTCACGCGTCCATCTCTGGCAACACAATGAGTTTCGCGGCGATACCCCAGGACGCCAGGGTGTGAAATTATTAGGGCCAATTGCTGGCAGCCTTTTGGGGATGCACTCGGGTTCCATTCGCGATGCAGCACAAGCTAGCCTCGCGTTTGAGGAGCTCGTTGACTATGTGTGTGAAACGCCGACCGGCCGGCTTGACCGACACCTAGCACCGCAAGTTCGGCTAGTTGCGGCCGACCGCCTGCGGTACGACCTAATAGGCAGGTTTGAAGAATTGCCGAAATTCTGGACGGATCTCAAGGGTTTGCTCGGAGTAGGTTTTGAGGACGCCGAACTTATTCGGAGAAACGCCACTCAGCGACAAGTGCCGATAAAGAGTATTGGGAAACTGAGATCACGGGTTGAGGCGCGTTACTCCGCTGATTACGAAACTTTCTCCTATCGCACAGGAGAATCAAAATAATGACTGTGTCCGTGGGTCTGATCGCGAGGACTGAAAGTTTCCTCCAGTTGGAAGCTCTTGTCGCAGCGTCACAAGTAGCGCTGGGCGATCGGATACTGGTCGTGTGTGAGGCGCCCCCCACGTTACTCAGCGAGAAGACTCTTCTCGAGAATCGGTGGCCCGGTGTTCATTTGGTGGAAAGCCATCAGCAATTGCTCGCTTCAGAGTTCATTTTATCGCGCGACTATTGGCTCACCGTGCCAGCGGGCATCAATCGAGAAATACATGGAATTCTTCCTGCGCTCGATATCCTCGACAAGAATCCCGACATTGCTGGTGTTGGTGGCTTCGAGCGGGGTCCAGGCGGTGAACTATCAACGTCCGCTTTTGTGAGTTTTCCAGCAAAATACGGCACCGGAATTGCCCTTATTCCTCACGAAATGTCGGGCGGTAGTTGGAGCGCGTCCGGACTTTACGCCACCTCCAGGGCGGATGCTCTTGGGGGGTTCCGCCTGTTCCGACGGGATGACTTTTCCGAAAACCTAGCTTTCCTCGCAGGTGGGGTGGAGCAGGCCGTTGCTTCGTTTGGCGATCCGCATTCAAGCAATTACCTCCTGAGCTCTGCCTTGCTGACGGTCGTTGACGAACGAACCGTGGACACACCAGCTCCCCACGATCCGATTGCTCTACCACCGCTGGTTTATGAGCACTGGCGAGCCGCTGGCGTGTCGGAAGTGAAGGTCTTGGATCTGGGGATCGCTTTGCGAAACGACGACGAAAGAGCTGTAATTTTTTATCCACGGGAGGGATTCGAGCTCGTCGACGAGACGCTGGGGCAGGCGTTTTTTGATCGGAGCTCGTTCTATGTAATTCCCGAGAATATTGCCCCGCTTGGGCCAGGTTTTCTCTTGGGGCAGGCTTTCGATGGTGGCAGGGCCGGCCGAGGAAAGGAAAGCGGTTCGCGTGTGGCTAATCTGACGGTGGTGGAGTCCAAGCTTATTTCTCGCTTGCGGGTGGTGAAAGCTATTCTTCCGCCACGTTTGAAAAAGTTCCTGGCTGCTTTGGCTAGGTAGTAGCTAGAACATCGCCGCGGGCTCAGTCAAGTGAGACCGAACTATTCGGCCCACTATTGCTATTGCCTAATTGATTATCACCGTCCACAATTTGTCCCAGCGCGGCTTTTGGACTGAGCTTGGCTCACCGATTGGGCTTTCGAGAAAGCGAGTCTTAGCATCCCTGATATATTTTTTGATTCACCGGAACTCATTACGGTGGGTTAGGTAACCGTCGATAGCGGGGAAAATGTGGCTATGCGGCGGAGAAGTGGGTCCCTTTTTAGAAAGACATGGTCGGGCCTGTGGGTGTTGAAATTTGCGAAAAAAGTTTTCCGGAAAGCAAAGCAGCTTTTCAGAAAGGCGCAAAAATTCCCGAAAAAACTACGCCAGGCTTCTCCTCCGCACTACGGGCGCTTTGAACGCGGAACATACTTTACGACACGCTCTAGTGGTTTTTTCCGAGATCTCTACCGCCCTTTTTGATCTCGCAAAACTGGGGCGCAACGTGCGGACGTTCGATAGTGGACGCGCGTTGAGGCCGTTCAAGGATTACCCCTCTGACGACTTGTTCTCCGAAATTTTTGAACGGCCGCGACGTAGGGGTACGAAGTCGCGATACCTCCGGGGCAAGCTCCTCCATCACGCCGACTACTGCAATCTACCGGTCAAGAAAATCGCTGCCTACGCTGAAAACTGGTTCACTCTTTCCCAAGAAATACAGATGCGAGCTGACTCTCTCGGCAAGGAATGTGGCATACCTCCGGAAGAAATGATTGCTGTTAATTTGAGGGGTCCGAAAAACACATAGAAGTGGAACCAACCCCCGTGGCCCATTGGGTTGAAGCGGTTCGTCAGTTGAAGGAGCAAAATCCTTCAATGTCCGTTGCTGTGGCGTCTGATGACCAAGATCTAGTAGATCAGTTCACTTCTCTCGCCGACTTTGAGGTGCTTGACTTGACACAAAATCTTCGAACCAGGGGCGGTAAGTCGATAGTTAATCTTTTCCGAGAGAGTCCAGTTCGGTCTGAGGATACCAAGCGCTTCGTGGCCCAAACATGGCTCATCCCCCAGGCCCGGATTGTGGTTACCCACACCGGAAACACGGCCTTCTGGACGAGCATCTTTCGCGGTTGCCATTGGGGCCTATTTCAGGGCACCATCAATCCAGGCGAGCTTGCTTTTTCCCCCGCGCGCTGCGACGCCACATCATGCACGCCGGCGAAGCAAGCGTGGTTTCGGTTAGCGGGTTGGTGACGGCAGCCTCCTATCAGGCTTAAGGCGGGTAGAGCATGGGGTCAAGCGCGCATCGAAAAATTTCTTTTTCTCGTCCGGTCCTGGCTGGTGCTGAGGCCCAAGCGGTTGCAGCTGCCCTTGAAGCCGGGGCGTTTACAGGACGCGGACCAAACACCCCGCAAACCGAGGGCCGGCTCTCCGCAATGCAGGGGAATTCACCTGTCTTGTTGACAAAATCGGGAAGCACGGCTTTGCTTGCCGCGCTTCTGGCGCTTCTGGCGCTTCTGGCGTTTCGGCTTCGGCCGGGGGACGAAGTAATCATCCTTTCTTTCAGTTTTGTTGCAGTAGCTCAAGCGGTAGTACTCGCAGGCGGTGTGTCTGAAACTGGTGGCTCTTACATTCAGCACTCGGGGGGGGGCAGAGGTAATCGACATGAGCGATGGCCAAATATTCAATTTCCCTCAACACACCGTGGGGTCGATGTCGAAAATCCTCGGCTGGCGGGGAAGCAAATAGGAATTTGTCGAGGAATATGCTGATCTTGCCAGGGTATTTTTCAGCGCAGGGAGTTGGCTAGCGTCCGTGAGAGAGCACGATTTTTCGATTGGGACCAGGGTTCATGGCAACATGATGGGGATTGCAGCCGGAATTCCATCAATTTTTGTTCGTCACGACTCCCGCACCGCAGAGCTGGTCGACACTATGAGGGCCCCAGAGATAGGCGCGAAAGACTTAGTATCGGCCTCAGGCTTGGAGGAAGTTTTGCGCTCCGTCCTTTTTGATGGTGATGCGTTCGACGAGACTCGGCGCGACCTGTTTCAGAACTTGGGTGCGTGCCTGAATGTCGAATCCGGCGACTTTTTCACCCTGACATAGTTGAAGCCACACCCCCAAGAGCAAAGGAGAGTCAGTTTGTGACCGACGAACAACCCGTGACAGTGGTCACGGCTGTAATGAATCGAGGAGACCAACTTCTCGAATCGTTGCCGTCCTGGTTAGCTCTCGACCAAATCTCTGAGATCATCATTGTTGACTGGAGTTCTTCAGAGCCTGTCGCAGGCCTTGTGGAGAATTTCGCTTCAACAAAAATTCATGTCATTCGGGTCGATGGTGAGGCAGATTGGCATCTGGCGGGAGCCTTCAACACGGGTCTGCGGCATGTCACGTCCTCCCAAGTCATGAAATTGGATGCGGACCATAAACTGCAAAGCAAGTTTTTTTCCCGAAACCTGCTCCCGCGTCACGCTTTCGTCGCCGGCGACTGGCGCGCATCTCGTGTGGGTCAAGCCGGGCTCAATGGATTTGTTTGGGCATGGTCTGATGACCTCTTTGCCGTCGGGGGCTGGGATGAGCGGATTCGTGGGTACGGGTGGGATGACTCGGACCTCACAGACCGACTTCAGGCAGTTGGTCTGCACAAAAGAACTCTTGCTAGGTCCTCCATAAAACATGTTCACCATTCGTCCCATGCCCGAAACAAGCACGAGGGCGTTGCCAAACCGCTTCCCCCTCGCGTCAGTACACAAATCAACAAAGTGTTGACCGTGCGACGCGTGCCGTGGCGTCGCTCGAATTTTGTCAATCCATTTCCCGAACTGTCGAACCACTTTGACGGCGACAGGGCCGATTTGGATGCTTGGATTCGGGCACGTGTGGCGGTGTCTGACGACCTGCGACCCTTCCCCGGGCTCGCAAAGAGGTTGTGGCGGCGACTGTTGGCTCCCGCGTGGCATCGAGCCAGATACAGAATCGTTACTTTGCGCAACAGCGCACAGCCGAGAAGGACCCTCGTAGTACACGTTAGACACGGTTTGGGCAATCGCTTGCGAACCCTCGCTGCGGCGGCTGCGATTGCCAAATCGGCGAGGGCTCGTCTAATTGTTGCTTGGATTCCGGATGAACACTGTGGCGCAGGGCTGCTTGACCTCATCGACTATCGCGGTGCTGTCATTTCGTCAGCGGAGGAACTCGGACCTATTGCCAAGGACCGCCGCACGTCCGTCATTAACCTCATGGACGACGCAACGCCGAATTACAAGCATAGAAAGTTTCGGTTCAAGAGGCGAGTGACATTGGTCAGATCTTCATCGGTAATCCGGCACCGCGCGGCGTCTCCTGAAGCAGTTGGCAGGACGATTGCGACTTGGTCTCCTTCGCCAGAAGTGGGCAAGCTTGTCAGGTCAATCGGGTCCGGCTTTGACCTCGCGTTACAAATCAGGCAAGGGATTTATCGAGGGGCGCTCACGCCTTCATATGACCGACCCGCGGGGAACTGGTCCGAGTCAGCAGAAGCGAAGTTGCATGATGCGAGGGCTGAAACCTGGGTCAATAAATTCCAGGACCAATTACGCTCTATGGTCGACGTCGGAGAGTTGAGCAAGAAAATCAGAGTCTACTTATGTGCCGACTCCCCCGAAGCTTCAGCTGAGATGACGGCGTTTCTGTTCGATTACGGTGTGACGGACGTGACCATCGGCGGCAACAGTTTAGATCGTTCCCGCGAAGGAGTGTTGAGAGCAATGGCAGATTGCATCGTGCTCGCCTCTGCCACAAATTTCGTACGATCACCCGATAGCTCCGTACCTGATCTTGTAGGTGCCCTGCGGCTCGAGTTTGGCGGTGGCCAATCTCCTCGCCGACGATTCCGTCGAGCGCGCGCTCGCTTGTAGTAACAATTCGCACTCTTACTCCGGTTCCGGCCCCCAAGCCTTCTGGGCCAGCGACTCAATGAGGTCTGCATGCTGGTGGTCTCGGTAGCCCGATTGCCCCAAAAGTAGCGCGACCCGAGGGATCAACTCCGTGCGACTAGCGAAATGTTGCCGTGAGGTCCCGGCGATAGTGTCAGAACGTGCGGAGGATGTTGCGCTTTTTGACGGTGAAGTCCGCAGTTCACGGTGTAGACGAAGTTACGGCAAACCGACGGGTCGAAGCGAGAGGGTTTCTGACCATGTGTCAGGCCCCAGTTGATAGTCTCTGACCAAAAGCACACTTGCCACAGTGCGGGTTCAGGCTTCAGACGGTCTTCAGATTGGCAAAAGGTTTGACAAAATCGTGGGAGTAAAAACTCATAGCGTGCCGCGGACCAGCAAGTCTGGTGTTCTTCCGGCCTCCTTGTCCCGTTTCTCGCCAAGCTGGTTCGGAGTGATCGGGCTGGAAATCTTAAGCCCGCTGGCAGCAATTGTGGCGACTTTCCTTCCGATGAAAACGATTTTGATACTCGCTTCCGGGGTGGTTCCAGGCTTCTTCCCGAAGTTTATGCTCGCGCAGGGAGTCCTGGTCACCTCCGTCTTGCTAATGCTGTTCGCCGCGGTAGCGGGAGGAGTGTCATGGCTTGTATCAAAAGTGCTTGAAAAGCTCGACGACCGCGGGACCAGTTCGACTCCTGGTGATGCAACCCCGGATTGGGACGCTCACGATTATGCGACGGCGACACTCCACCGGAAGACTGTCGCGGCGTTTGCCTTGGTTCCCGTTCTGATGTTGGTAGTGGGACTCACTTCTCTTACATTCTTAGTTATTGCTATGGCGTGGGTGTTCCTGAGCTTTGCGGCTGTTCTATGGAGAGCTCCCAAGAAACCGGCTTCGTCTCAGCGGCTCGTTGACAGAGTTGGCCACCGCCTCGTTGTTTGGTTTGAAAAGAGTTCTGTCTGGGCCTCTGTCGGTATTGCCTTAGTGACCCTCGTGGTCCTGCCACCCGCATTAGGAACCACCGGGATACTCGTCGCGACAATATTTGGGAGGAGGTTGTTCATTGGAGGTTCCCAAGTTCTCAAGTTTCAACTTGGGCGTCCCGTTCGCCGGTCCCGTTTGCCGAATCTTCACCAAACAGGGGCAGTGCCTTTAGCGAAGCGGAGCGGGCAAACTCGAGCCATTGACCATTTCGCAACGGAACAAGGCCAGCTCGAACTTGAACAGCTCGCGAAATCTCGTGGTTTTTCCCCCGGAGACCTCCGAATCGTGGGGGATCCGGGGGGGCCAATTATGAGCGTTGTTTTCGGAGTTTCCGGCACTTCTCAGGTGCTCCTGCGGATTTTTCCCCCTCGTCTTCGGGCCGGTCGGAATCTAGAACTCAGGCGCCGTCAACGCGCCGAAGGACTGGGCCCGTTTCAGGTCGGCGAGCCGGAGGGGCTGAACGTTGGTGGCTTCCCGTCCATGATTCTAGAAATTGTGGGCGACGACGCGGCCTGCTCAACGGGGGTCCCGTCTCGGGCGGAAGCGAGCCGGTTCCAGGCGCACATGGAACTAGCATTGTCAGACAGCCCCAGGTTCGCGGATGGTCAGGGTTTGGAGGTGCTACAGAAGCAAATTATGGAAGGAGTAGAAGTTTGTCTTCGGCTGCCAGGCAGCCACACGGAGGCTTGCAGGGCTTTGCTCGAAATCGTTCCCGAAGCTACACGTTTGGCCGAAGAAGCACCGCAAACTATTGCCCCCGACCGGGGTCTTCGAGCGACTGACTTTTACAAGACTGTGAATGGCGACGTTCGGTATCTGGGTGGCCATGCATGGACCACGGTGAGACTTGGGCAAAGCTGGCAGGATCCAGCAGCATTCAAAGCGCAGCTAATTGAAAAACTCGACGGCGTTGTTGAGCGAAACAATCGGGTGGTGTGCTCAGCGTTAGTAGTGGCCGAGCTTACCGCTCTCAGCAAGACCGTGGATGCGTTCAATTTTGATGCCTTTGGCCACCGTTGCTCGGAGTTGGAGAGGAGGGTACAGGAGCTGAAGGAGGCTCTTGTTGCGTCGGGACGGGATGAAACCTAAGTTTTGGATACTCATCGCAGGTTTTAGTCGAAATTTTGAGCTGACCATTCCTTCGCTGCTGCAGCGAACCGTGCTACCGCTGAAAAATAGCGGCAATTTTGCCGGGCTCACAGTCCACCTCGCTGAGCGTAGTCCTATTGCTCGCGAGTTTGTCGAGCTACAAGTACGTTCGATTCTCGGTACTGAGGCGGCGCTTGAGTTTCGCACCGAGGCAGAGGCATTGGTAGTTGAGGCTATTGAAAGTCTCTACAAGAAAGTCGCTAGTCGGGGCAACATCTACGCGCTGCACAGGCCTGAGGCATTACACCGAGCGGTGTTTTTTCTGGAACTTCTGAATCGTGCCGGAGTGGCACTGAAGGGCCAAGGACTCCCCCTGGTTTTTTTGAGGGCAGACCTATTTCAGAGACATGACGCAGATTTGGCTACTCATTACTTTCGAGCGCCTAGTGCTGTCAATGTTCCTGGGTGGCACAATTGGCAGGGAATCAATGATCGCGTTGCGATCATCCCTCCAGGCATCACCGGCGCTTACCTGGGGCGGGTTACGGGGCTGGAATCCTACGTTCGGACGAAGGGAATTTTTCATCCTGAGACGTTTCTAGCCCACTCCCTGCGCGACGTTCCGATAGCACGTTCAATTCGCTCGGAATTTTTTCGCACCAGGGATGGAGGCAGGATTCTTGACGAGGACTTCCATGCAGAGCCCTCGCTTTTATCAGTTTTCGGGCACCACATGCTGACCCGAGCTACTTCACGCTGGTGGCGAAGCCGCTAGGCGTTTTGAGCCGTTCGTTTTCGGAGGTGAAGACGTCTTCCCCGCCGGGCCGAGATAGTGTGTCGACTCCAGCACTCCGCGCCCACCCCTTCCCTGTGCAGTCCAGTCCGGGCTTCAACGTGTGGCCCCCACTGTTGGCGGCCTGAAATAGCCTCCTGTTTCAATGACCTCGCCGTGGTTCACCCCAGAATGATCGTTCTTTGCCATTTTTGGCGCCTGCAATCGGGGAGCGCAGCGCAGGGGGTCGGGCAGTCGTTGTTGGCTAAACAGTAAAACCCCGTAGGGCGGGAGAATTTGGCTAAAGCGACTTCGGTGCTTTAGGCCGGCTGTATCGGCACCACACTTTGCTCTCGCTGCGATTGGGTCGCGCACGGTGAGAGCCTATTGTTTCGTGAGGGCAATGGAGGGGGAGTGATGAAGGCCTATCCGTCTCGGCAGAAGAAAAAGCCCCCGCGATTGCGGGGGCTTTTTCGTTAAGGGCCTCAGTCGCTTCTCTCCCATGACTTGGGCA
>ENA-OUOG01003032-OUOG01003032.1-marine-metagenome-genome-assembly--contig:-NODE-3032-length-16377-cov-5.382577_pt1 | contig 16377 bp, 9 predicted proteins | sample MGYA00248635_ERZ508505 | MGnify/ENA primary metagenome ERZ508505 (study PRJEB26176, sample SAMN06267871) | marine metagenome | isolation source: Saanich Inlet, British Columbia, Canada | place: Pacific...
AGCTTGACCTCGGGGTCGGGCTTGATCTCGGGAGGAGCCGACTTACCCGCGCGAGCCGCTTTGCAGGCTGCGCACTTGCGTTTGTGCTTGCCGTGCAGGCACGGGTTGCAGGCCGCGCAGTTGCTTTTCACCTTCCCATGCGGGCAGGGGTTGCAGTCCACGCAGTTCTTCTTCAGCTTGCCATGCGGGCAGCCCTTGCACTCCTTGCAGTCCTGTTTCAGCTTGCCATGCGGGCAGGGGTTGCAGTCCGCGCACATGCTTTTCCGCTTGCCATGCGGGCAGGGGTTGCAGTCCACGCAGCTGTCTTTCCGCTTGCCATGCGGGCAAGGGTTGCAGTCCGCGCAGTCGTACTTCACCTTGCTATGCGGGCAAGGGTTGCAGTCCGCGCAGGCGCGTTTGTGCTTGCCGTGCGGACACGGGTTGCACCTCACGCAGTTGTCTTTCCGCTTCCCGTGCGAGCACCGCTTGCGTCCTCCCATCGCCTCGCGAGGGCGCGCGCCACGGGCGGGCGCGCGCGAAAGAGTGTCGTCGCTTCCAACGAAAGACGCGAGTCGTGGCTTTTTGACGCGACGTTTCGCGTTTCGTTCGGCCCCACTTTTTTTTGGGAGGGTTGTCCCCGTTTCACTCCGAGAAAAGTTTACCAAGCCTTACGGAGGGCAGTCCGCGCAGCGCGGGGCGACGCGCGCGGATCCGCACCATGCGGGTGGCGTCGAGCAGGTCCGCGCCGTTCCACGAGCGCGCGCTCGCGCCGCGTCTCGACCGCGCTTCCCTCGTTGGGGCGACGCGCCGCCCGCGTCCGTGCCATCGACGTGTCGTCACGTGGCGCGCCTCGTTCGAAGATGATGCGTTCGTTCCCGCGACGTGGCGCGACCTGAACATCGACTGGGGCCGCCGCCACCTGCAGGTGCTGTTCGTGGACGCGGACCACGGCGTGTTGGCGCGGAGCGCGGAGGGGGTCTGCGCGCGCGTGGCCATCTGGGCCCAAGCCGGCCACATGGTCTTCCCCGAGTCCGCAGGCCTGAATGTGGGGACTTCAACGGCATCCAGCCAGGCGTTCGACGCCGACGGCGCCATGCGCCTCCTGACCCGCCTCGCTCCCGTCTGCGACCACCCGCGGTACGCCGCGCGCGCGCCGTACGCGCTCACCGACGCGGACGCCGCGGCGGCTGATTTAGTAATCACGCTCGGGGGCGTCGCGACGGAGCGCGCGGCGAACGCTTCGGCGCCGAGCGCGTCCAACGTGATCGATTTATTACAGTTTTCTTCATTCGCAGAACGCGCCGAGATCGACGGCACGGGCGTTGCCGCCATCCTGCAACGCTCGTTGGCGCTCGAGGTGGTCGCGCCGGAACTCCTCGTTAATGATGATGATGATGATGCGTTCTCGGTGTTAACGTCACCGGTCGAGGCGTGGGGTTTGGCGGATGAGAACGACGTTTTATATGAGGGCGCGGAGGCGGAGACGGCGTTTCAGGCGTCGCTGCGAACGGCGCGCGCGCGCGTCGTGGTCGGGGTGGTGGGACTGATCACGTTCCTGCTTTTGACCGCGCCCATAGAGGAGGTGGAGAGGAGGACGAAGAGGTGAACATGAGTCACGGTGATTCAAACTAGTGTAGGGTAAACCGAGTCTGAAATACGTTCGCGCGCGACGCGTCATTCGCGACGCGCCGGAGGAGTTCTGAAACGTCCCTTACGTACTGTAACGCTCATCACGCGGGTGAAACCTGTGGTTTCGGGAAAAAGCCGTTGACGCGTCCGACACATCGCGCCGCGCGTCCCCACGCGCCCGTCCTTGGCTGCGCCCGTCCCCGCGATGCCGCTCCGCAACGAGCGTCAGGCGTACTGGGATGACATCGAGAACAATATCGCGCGCGTCCAGCCCCTGTCCGCGTCGCGGGCGCTGGACCGCGTGTGCCCCGATGCCGCCGCGGAACGCCTCGCGCTCAAGTCGAGGCTCCGAGACGTGGAGGAGGAGACGCGGCAGGTGAACCGCCTGCGCGCGCGCGCGGCCGCGGAGGCGAACGTGCTGTCGCGCGAGGCGGACGCGATGCTCAACCTCGAGGCCAAGGAGCGCGCTTTCGAGGAGGCGCAGAGGTTCGTCCGGGGCAGGCTGCAGAACGACCGCCCGGACGGTCAACGCCTCGGGATGCGACCGCCGGAACGCCTTTCGCGCGCGGCGGTGGGCGCGCCGAAAGAGGACCGCCTCCGGGCCGCCGCGCCGTTCGCCGTGCGCGCCCCCGCGGCGCACGCGCACGCGCACCGCGAGCGCAACGAGCGCTGGGGCAGCGGCGAGGTCTCGCCGCTCATGGGGGGGGGGTACACGGTGGTGATGGAGCGAGCCCACCGAGATTTGGAAGACGCCGTCCACCGGCAGGAGCAAAACGAGCGCGAGCGCAAACTGTACTTCATGGAGAGCGGGACGCGAGACCTCCGCGGCGAGGATGAGGATACGTTCGGACGAGGCGACGATACCTTCGATGGCGCCGCTTCGTTCAACGATACCATGAACCGCACGAGCGCGGCGATGGCCCTGCGGGGCTGGGAACCCGCGGGCCCCACGGGACGGGGACGGGGACGAACGCGCGTCGACGACGACGACGACGCCGCGAGCGTTTTGCCGCCTCCGCGCGGATCCGACTCGCGCGCTTCTCTCGCCGTCTCCACCGAGACCGTCCCCGGGATCGATCGCGGGATCGATCGCGGGACGCGCGTTTCTTCGATCGCGTCCATCGGTATGCCCACCTCGGTCGGCGCCTCGATCAGCCACGCGCGAGGCAAGCGGGACTCGGTTTCGGATCGGTCGGCGAATACAATGGGAAGCGGGTACGGCGCGCAGATGGCGCTCATCGGCGGCGCGAGCGGTCGAGCGGGGAGCGCGTCTTTTCGGTGAAAGCGTTTGAAGAGTGTGTGACGCGCTTCGGTGAAGAAGCGGTAGGCGGTCGTGTGGACCATCTCTATGAGCTATTAGTGGTCTACTGGAGCGCGCGCGACGAAGCGGCGCCTCCCGGTGAAAAAAAGCAATCGACAATGTGCGCTTTTTCTCGCCGGCCCCTTTCGTTTCGTCCTACCTGTCACGCTTCGCGCGAAAAACGCCCCGCCAAAGCGACCCGCGCGGCACCGACGCGGGCCTCCTCACGCGTAAACATGCCGTGCACGACGCGCTCGTTCGCGCCCTCGACGGTCCCCGCGAGCCTCGCGAAGGCGGGGACGCGCGTCGCGGTCGGACCCCGCGTCCCCGCCACCCCCGCTCGTGGCGCGGCGAATGGGTTTCGGAAATATCTGCCGACGCCACGTCTCGGCGCGTCCCACGTGACGCGGGTCGCGTCGGCGCGCGACACGAGCGGGGGTTTCACGGGACGCTCGCTCCGGCTTCACGAGGAAACGACATCGCCATCGTCGGAAGAGGCGGAGTACAAGTTGTACACGCGCGCGTCCGCTCGTCCGGCGCACCGCTTCGCCTCGGCGTCCGCGATGTGGCGTCGCGTCCGAAACGTCATCGCGGCGTTTTTTTTGCACGCGGCGTTGGCGTGCGCCGCCGCGAAGGCCGCGTTCGCGTTCGGCGGCCCCTTCGGGGGTCCTCCTTCGTACTCGCCGTACGCGTCGTCTGTGGTGCTCGGCACCACCCCGACGACAACCGGAAGATCATCTTCCGGCTTCGTCGGCGTCGGGGACAGCCCCTCTTCGGTGTACGCGATGAAGAATCTCCCAATCGCGGTGGGCGACGTCGGTTCGTTAGGGATGCTGGGTTCGCCCGCCGGCATCGGCATACCCTACCACGGCAAGAACCCCGGGATCGCGCTGTTCATGGCGTCGGGGGGCGTCGCCGTGCGCATGCTCATCAACGTCATGGTCATCTACGCCATACACAAGTACTGGATGGGGGGGGACCGGTGAAGGCCGAAACGCGCCGCGACCCGCGCGCGTTGTACGATACCTGTAAAAAAGTGTAACCACTACCGAGGTCCTTCAGTGAGTACCTCTATCGACGAAGAAAAGCTGCTTTCACTAAAACAATCACTACTACGGTAGCTTCTAAAAGCCACACGGTCTACAAGCTTGTCACAGCTCCCACACCACGCGTCGTTCGTCGGTGACGCGATACTCGCCCCTAAACGCGGCTTTGCGTTTTTCGACGTCGCACGCCAGATTCACCGGCGGCCAGTCTGAATTTTCCGACCCGGCGTCCAGGCCTATGTCCCCCCCCGAGACGCCGACGGCGGCGGCGTGCGTCTGCGTGTCCACGGAGGAAATCAGAGGCAAACCCTTCGCGCGTTTCTCCGCGCGAGCCTTCTTGCGCTCGACGATGCGCGCCGCGCGACGCGCCGCGCTCTTCGCCGACTTGGAAACCCACGCGGACGAAGACGAAGACGCGCCGTGTTCGTCTTTCTCCGCGCTCTCGTCCCCGTCCCCGTCCCCGGGGACGTCGTCAGAGCTCGACGCGCTTCTCCCCAGCGCCGCCGCGCTTCTCCCCAGCGCCGCCTCTTCCCTGGCGAGGTCCTTCTCCGCGCGCGCCTTCTCCTCCAGCGTGCTCCGCAAAAACAGTTCCTTCGCTTTCAAGTCGGAGCAGAAGCCGCCGGAGACGGCGACGACGCCGTCGAACGCGCCGTCCGCGCCGCGGTGCGCGGTGAGGAAGTTGGCAAAGGCTTTCGCGTCCAAGCCGTGCACGCGCGCGTGGTGTGCCACGACGGGCACGAGCGCGTCGTTGAAATACGTACGTGCGGGATCGGGGAAATCCCCCCCGTTGTCCTTCTGTCGGTCCGTGTCCATCATCGCAACGGATTCGCCTTTAAGCCACTCGCGCACGAGCTCTTTGGTTTTCGGCGTCGCCGGAAACAAAGCGACGCTTGTGTCGGCGTTGCGCTGCGCCTCCTCCTCGTCGCCGACGTTGGCGGCGACGGCGACGTCGTACCTCCGCATGGCGTCGCGCCAAGTAGGCGTGGGGTCCTTCAGGAACACCACGTCCGCGTCCAGGAGAACCACGGGCGTGTTCTGCTGCAAGAGCTCGAACGCGGCGTGCACTTTGCGCCAGCTCAGCGCCGCGTGTAAAGCGTCGCCGAGAGCGCTGTTTGGATGATCAGTCTCTGAAGAGTCGAGCGCGTCGAGCGCGTCGCTCCACGTCTCTAAAAAGGCTTCGTCGAGGAAACAGTCCACGCCTTCGTCCTTGCCGTTCCCGAGCGCGGCGCACATCGAGCGCGTCGCGCGGTCGTACGTCAAAACGGTGATGTGCGCCAGCGTCTGCGGGCTCGTGCGCTTCAGAGACGCCAGCGAAAGGTACGCCAAACCCCACTCGCCGGGTTTGACGGAAAGCAAAACGCGCGTCGACGTCTCCGACGCGCCGACGCCGTCCCCGGCGTACGCGATGTGCTGCGCTAAGCCGGGGACGCCCAGACGGGGACCGTCCCCGACCATCCCCAGGTGACCGGAACCGGGACCCCGAGAACCCCGAGAAGACGCACGCGAGGCCGGAGAGCCGGAGACGCCGTCCCCGACCCCTCCGCGACGCCGTCCCCGTCCCCGTCCCCGCGCGCCGTCCCCGTCCCCGCGCCGCGCGCCGGCGCCGTAATAGTCGTAGTCGCCGCCGTAGTCGTACGGCGCGTAGTCGTAGTCGGTCAAAGGCCGGGGCACGGGGATCAGCCCGGGGGAGACGTAATCCGGGTCATCGTAGTCGAAGTACGCCTCGGGGGATCCCGCGTTCGAAGTATGCGTCGAAGTACGCGCACCGCCACCCTCTCCGCCGCGTCGCGCGGCGCCCAGGGACGCCTCAGACGGATGCGCTTCGCGAGATTTCTCGTACGCGTACACGTCCCGCGCGTGTTCCCTCTGCCTCGCGATCTTCACGCGCCTCGTGCGCTCCGCGCGCTCCGCGTCCGCGTACGACGCGTCCAGGTCACCGAAAAAAGAAGCCTCGTACGCGTCGCCGTCCGTTATTTCTTGGCGCGCGTCGAGTCCGTTTTCGTACGCGTCTTCGTACCGAGACTTCTTTTCGTCTTTTTCTCGCTCGTCGGCGTCCCACGCTCGCTCGGCAGACTCGGCGTCTCGCGAGGCGCGGTCCAGACTCCTCAGTCTCGGCGCGTTCGCGAGGCCACCGTTTTCGTCGCCGAACGCACCCTCGAACGTGTCCAGGTCGCGCGGCGCGTCGTTAAGCTCGAGCGCGAGCGAGTCGCGCTCGACGAGATCATCCATCGCGCGGTTCTCCTCGCGACCGCCGCGGTAGCCGGGGATGAGCCTTCGCGTCCAGGGAATCGAACCGTCGTCCTCGTACGGGTACGACCCCGACCCGCCCAGAGAGGAAGAGGAGCGTCGAGCCTCGAGACGCGGAGCCCGTTCGGGGCGTTCGAAGCGGCGTTGAAAAGAGCCGTCCGAGCGTCCCGCGGCTCCGTCGCTCTCCTCGACCTCATCCGCGACGCCGCGGAAATCATCCCCGAGGTCGATCTCGTCCCAGTCGGGCTGGTAGATGCCCGCGCCCGCCGCGGGGCGATCCGCGCTCGACGCCCCGCCGGGCAGGGGGACCTGCGGGTCCACGCCCGCGCCGAGGGACGCCAGGCGCGGCTTGGGCGACGCACCCAGAGGGCGAGGCGCCTCCAGCCGCGCGGGCGCAGCGGCGGGTTGCGACCACGACACGCCTCGCGTGTGCAGACTCGCCATCGGGGGCAGGCCGACGCGGAGCGCCGCGGTCGTCGCGCAGGTGGCCGCGACCGCACCGAACGCGAGGGTCACCAGCGCGCCCCGCGAGCGCCACGCGGGGGGGTCGCGAGTCGGTCGCGACGTCGACGCCTGAAACAGCGAGGGGTGCGGGGGGAGCGAGAGGTCAGGCAGGTGTTGAGAAGTGGCATCGGACGTCCGAGGCGTCTCGGACGAGAAGACGGAAGGGAGATCGAGCGCACGGGGCGTCTCCCCCGAGAGCGCGTGGAGGTATCCGTGCGAGGAGACGTACCAGGAGCGTCGACCGCTCATCGGCTTGCGTCGCCGCGGGTCGGTCACCCATCGCCTCCGCCGGGACCGTCGCGTCCTGCGTTCTGGACACCGGCGCCCCGCGCGTCTCGAGACTGAAGAAAGCACCGCGACCGCTTCTGCCAACACCCGAGGAACGTTCGACCAGTGGGCATTTAGTCTGAATATCGTGATAAAAGAGGTGTTACCGCATTTTTCTCGAAAACGCAAAAGCAGCGCCCGATAACACCTCGACACATCTTCTCCCAAGGCACAGCGAGGCGCGCGTCTCACGGGCACGCGTTCGAACGCGCGCGGTCGCGTCACTCGCGCTTCGCGGCAGAGAACGAGCGCGCCGGGCATCGCGCCGGTCGTTCTCGCGATGGCCCCCGCCCCCCCGGCGTCGGGCGCCACGCGGGGATCTTCGGAAACGGACGAGCTCCTCGTGAAGGATGCCTCCGCGTCGCGCGGCGCGGACGTTCGCGACGTCGACGGACGCAGGTCCTCGGCCGTGCGAACCGCCGCGCGCGTCGCCGCCGTGGGCGCGTGCGCGCTCGTGGGCGTCGCCGCGGTCTCCGGCGACGTCTTCGGCCACCTCGCGGGCGTCGCCTCGTTCGGCGGGTCCGACGATCGCGCGAGACTCGGCGAGCGCCCCGAGGGCCGCTGGGCCACAGCCTTCGACCTCGCGGACGACTCGGCGTTCAGCCTGCGGGACGGCAAGCGCGGGGCCTGGGGCGCGGCGCGAGGCATCGTCGGGGCCGCGCCCCGCGGCGAAGCCGATGCGGCGGCGCTGAAGGCGCGAAGAGGCGGTGAGCCCGCCTGGGAGGGACCCGAGACGCGACGCGCGGGATCGCGGTCCCAACCGACATCGTCAGTCCCGCGACTGAAGAGCGCGCCCGCGTTACCCGAGAAGAAGCCCTCTCGTTTCCAGAAGTGGGACCGCGAGCCGTACGAGTACGAGATGCCGGCTCGGTTCGCCGCCGCAGCCTTGGGGGACGCCCCGGTGGATCGTGGATCCGCCAAAAGCTCTTCGACCTCCGACGCGGGGTCTTCCGAGCGGACGACGCCTCGGACGCCAGAGAACGGCGCCGCGGATGACGAACGAGACTCGGAGGCGTACGAGTACGAGGAAAACTACGACAACGACGGGTCCGTGCCCTGGGACGTGGTGTACGCGCCTCCCCCCGTGCCGCCCGCGCCGGGGAAGCCGCCCGTGCCTGCGGCGCCGCGCAAGCCCACCTCGGACGAGGTGGCGGCGATCGGCAAAGCCTCCGCGAGCACGTCCACGTACTACCCCTACCACGATCGCGTCGTGCGCGCCGCGCCGTGGGGCGCGAGGAGCACGCCCTCCTCCGCCAACGACGGCGCGCTGAAGCCGCGGGAGCCCGACGCGGAGGCGGCGAAGGCGGCGCAGGCGGCGCGCGCGGCACAGAGGGCGAAGGAGGAACGGTGGAAACAGCTCGAGGCGGATGGCGGGAAACTCGCCAGTCGCGACGGCGAGAAGAAAGCGTCGTCGTCGTCGTCGTCGTCGTCGTCCGTCTCGCGTCCCGGCGAAAAAGACGAGCCTTCTCCGCGCGAGGAAAAGACGGTTTCCTCCAAGAGACCGTCTTCCGTCTCCTCCGCGGCGCCGGAGAAGGCGCGCGCGAAGACGGAGACGCGCGAGACGCGCGGCGGCGACTACGACGACGCGTGGCTCGGTGACGTGCGGGCGAAGGGGACCATGAACCGCGCGGAGAAGAAGCAATCGGTTTTGTCCGAGCGCGAGTTTAGGGAAACGTTCGTCGGCGCCGACTACGACGACGACGTCTCGGCGCTCCTCAAAAGAAAAACGCGTTCGTCGCGCGGGAAAAAGGAGATGACGGAGGAGGAAATCGCCTCCGCGCGCGCCGGCGGGCTGATGGCGAGCCTGGGCGCCAAAAAAGCGACGAGCGCGGACGTCGAGTCCTACGAGGCGGACCTCGCGGCGGGGCGAGTCTTCGCGTCGCCGGAGGAGGAGGCGGAGGCGAAGGCGGAGGCGAAGGCTCGGTACGAGGCGGAGGTGGCGCGGGAGGCGGAACTGGAGCGCGCGCGCAACGCGGACGGGTCCATCAAGTGGGACGCGCCCCGGGAAGTGCGCGAGGCGCTGGAGGCGGAGGCGGCGAACGCCGACGCGAAGAGCAGCGGCGGAGCCGTTTCCGATGCGCAGACAGTCGCGAGAAAAAAGTTTCGCGAGGGCGAGCGCCCGACGCGCTCGCGCGCGGTCAACCCCGACGGCTCGGTTCCCTGGGACGCGCCCGAGGTCCCCACGTACGTGTTCAACGAGGAGCTCCGCTCGCGTCTCGGGGGTGAGGAGGGCGAGGACACCTCGCTTGCGTGGGACGCGAAACCCGAATCCGAGCTGGTTTCGAGTTTCGTGAGCGCGAAGGAGGCAACGTCGGGAGGCGACGACGGGTACGACCCGCAGGACTCGGACGAGGGCGCCGTGGCGTGGACCGTCGCGTTCGATGCCGACGCCGCCGCCGGCGACGGCGCGCTGGACGCGGCGCGCCTCGCGGAGGAGGCGTACGACCCGTCGCAGTCGGACCACTACCTGGATGACCTGCTGCGTCCCTCGGACGAGTTGCTCGACGCGGGTGTCTTCGGGGACGAGGTGGCCGCGGTGGGCAAACCCCGGCGTGACGAGGGCGCGAAACAAAAAAAGGAGCGCGCCGACGCGGAAGAGGAGGAGAGCGTCTCCTGGAACGACGAGAGGGCGTGGCGCTCCGCGGTCACCGGCGAGGCGCCCGAGGACGAGGACGCGCCGTACGAGGCGGACGAGGCGGCGGATACGTCCGCCGAGGACGACGCCGAGGACGAAGACGACCACCTTATGCCCGCGCGCGAGAGCTCGATCGAGTTTGACACGCGGGACTACGACGTCGGCGCGCTCGGTATGCGAACGCGGTTCGACGCGAGGCTCGAGCCGCAGAGCTACGAGGACGAACTGGTGGACGTTCAGAGCTCCGACCGCGAAAAACGGTTCCGCGCCGCCGCGCTGGGCGACGCGCTCCTTCCGCCTACGAACGAAAACGTCATCACGGATAGCGCTCGACGCTCGGATCACGGTACGTATGCGGTGTGCGAGCAGTTTTCCGATTCGGGTGGCCCGCACCGCGACGAGTCTCTGTGCCAGAAGTACGCCGGCGATAAACGCGCGTGTCAGACGTACGTCGCGCCGACGCAATCGTGCTGGCACAAAACCGTGGGCGCGGCGTTTCTGGACCCGGCATCCTCCGACCCGGCGCTCGGCGCGCGCGGCGGCCGCGGGCCGCTCACCGGCGGCGAGAACCCTGACGCGAACGCGAAGTGGCGCGAGCAGTTCTACGCATGCATGGTCGGCGATCCCAAGTTCACGGGTGCGGTGGAGGCGCCGTACCGCCTGCCGCTCGCGCCCAGCCACCAGAGTCTCGCAGTCTCGCCGAGTCTCGCGGCGGCGGCGTCTCCGCCTTCGCCGCCTTTGACGGAGAAGTTTTTCCGCGCGCGCCCGGGCACGGCGTACTTCTACCACTTCGTGCACGTCCCGAAGGCTGGCGGGACGTACTTCAAGAGCCTCCTGCACGCGTCCGAGACGCGCAGGCAGTTAAGGCTGGGTGGTCCGGACAAACGCTGGGACCAGAGTTTGGTGAAGAGTTGGAACACGAAACCGCTGGTGGACATGACGGAGGCGTCCTTCGCGAACGTTTTGTGGCGCTACGTCGAGGGCGCCAAACGCGGTTTGGCGATTCGGAAACTCGCGAAGGATGCTTCTGAAAACGCTTCTGTGACTGGAGAAGAAGCGGTTTCTTTCGACGCGCGTCTCGGTCAGGCTGAACTTGACGCCGAGTCGTTTTTGGGCGCGTCCACGGCGACGCCGCAGTTCACCGGCCCGGGCATGCGCGCGTCGTACAAAGAAGGCCACCGCGCGGTTTCCAAGGGGTCGTTATCCATGGGCGCGTGCGACGCGGTGGACGCGCCGTGCGCCTACCTGACCGTGCTCAGAGACCCGTGGGAGAAGTTCATGTCCTTCTACCAGTACGCGTGTTTGGAGGGCAGCGAGAACAAAGGGTCGTGGAGCGAGGAGTGGAAAAGAGACGCGACAAAAAAGGGGTACGACGTTTCCGGGTGTCCGGCGTCGCCCACGCAGTTTTACCGAAACGTCGGCGGGATGGTGGAGGTGTTAGCGCCGGGCGCGGCGCCTGATTCGCGGTGCGCCGTGGAGGCTGCGAAGCGCAACCTCGCGAGTCCTTGCACGCGTTTTCTGCTGTTGGAGAACCTGGAGGAGGGCCTGCAGTTCATGCGCGACGGCCTACCCGACTTCGCCGACATAGGCGCCGAGCACTTGACGTCCGCGGCGGGCGACGCGGACGCGCAGGCGCAGGCGAAGATGGTCAACTCGCGCCGCAACGGGTCGAGCGAGAGGATGGACGACGCTAAGAAAAAGAGACTGGACGCGTACAAGGCGGACGAGAACGAGATGCGCGAGCTGCGTCGATTGATGGCGGGCGAGCTCGAGGTGTACCGCTTCGCCAAGGAGGAGCGGTACTTGAAGCAGTGGGAGGAACCGCTGCGCACGTGCTAGCGGTTCGCGACGCGAAACGCAGACGTGAAGAGTAGACTAAATGTAGCACGACTAAAAAACGCGAAAGAGAGCTTTGACGCTTACGACGGTAACGATGACGACTTTACGATGACGATGAAGTCGCGGTATCCGTAAACACGTTCGCTCTACACACGCGTCCTTTCTTTTACCCGCACTACTACGTGGCGTTCTGCGCGGCGGAGCGCACGGCGTCCCGCTTGGCCTGCTCCTGCGCCTCCTTGAACGTGTGCCCCGCGCCGCGGAACGCGGCGTACACCATGCGGATGGCGTTTATGGAAACCAGTATGTCGAGCCCGAACAACACCATCCCCGCCAGGTACATGAACCCGATGGGCGTCGACGCTTTCGCGGCTTTCCCCCAGTTCCCGAGGCCCGTCAGCGAGTACTCCGTGGCGTCCATGCCGATGAACGCGTAGATCAAAAACCCGATGTGCACCAGGTACACCAGGAAGAACCACAGGAAACCCAAAGCGCTGTCGTGCTTGCACGCGCTGTACACGCGGCGGTACCAGAGGTACCACGCGAGAGGCGCGCCCGCGCCGAAATAGATGACGGCCATGAACCACCCGCTCACGGCGCCGAACGAGAACGCCGCCGCCGTGGCGCTGATGAAGTTCCAGAAAAGCGCGACGAATGTCACGATGAACGAGTAGTGCGCCATGCGCACCGCGGGTCGCTTCTCCTCCGGGATCTCGGCGTTTATGTCGTGGTACGTGAACACGAAAAAACCGGGGAACGGGTAATTCTTCCGCTTCGGACCGCCCGACGCGGCGAGCTCAGCTTCGCGGCGCGCCAAGTCGCGCTCGCGCGCGTCCAGGACCCGCTCGCGGTCGTCCAGCTCGCGGACGCGAACGGAAGCCTCACCCCCGCCGGAAAGAGAGCCAGGTGCCTGCGGTTCGTTCGGAGCGCGCGAAACGTTTTTAGTGAGTTTGTCGGCGACGAAAAAAAAAAACACGCGTCGCGTTTTGGCGTGTGCCCGTCTGAAAGGACGATGGATGAGAAACTTCTTCCGAGGGGACGTCGAGGCGCTCGCGCTCCGGAGAAACGCGGGAGGGGCGAGGACGCACGTTGAACGCCGAGGGCGCGGCGGGCGCCGGAGGCGCGGCGTACGCGCCGCTCGAGGCCCCGTACGCGCCGGTGTCGTACGCGCCGAACGTCGAGGTGGGCGCGGGCGCGGACTCGTACGCGCTCCCGCCAGCGGGCACGCTCGCCGCGGGCGGGGGCGCGGCGGGCTGCTCGAAGGGGTTGTGGAAGTCGCCGCCCCCGCGCGCGCCGCCGCCGCCGCCGGGCTCGGCGAACGGGTTCGCCGCGCCCTTCTCCTCGAAAGGGTTGTCCGCCATCGTGACGTGCCGAGCGCAAGCGACTCGCTTGATGCCGTTCAAGAACGACTAACTTTAAACGACGAACGCGCTGCTCAAGGCGTCTTCGAAGTGCGCTCGAGACCTGTGGCTGTCGCGAGGCCCTCGGTCGAGGCGCCGCGTCCACGAAGACGGAAGCGTCGGTGGGGTCGACCGCGTGGCGCGCGCGTCGATGTGTGGGCCCGGGCGCGGTTGAGATCGTTCGGAACAGGCGCGTGTTCCGACGAAGAAGTATAGCCTGCTACGGGCCCACGAACCGCGATTTCGACGCGCGCTCTCCGTTCGACAGCTGTGCTGTGTTTTTCGAGGTCGTCTCACGGACAAAGACTTTCACGGCTTTCAAATCGAGCCGAGCGCGCGCCGCCGTTCACCGACACGCACCCTCCGCGACCATGGCTGAGGTCAACGTCGAGGTGGGTGTCTCAGCCTTCCCCGCGCGTGACGCGCGATTTCCCGCGCGCCTCCGCGGCGATCGCGCGTGCCCTTCCGCCGCGAACGTCGCCGTTTCGTCTAGACGTTTCGCGCCCGCTCACCTTTCCCGCCCACTTCGATCCGACACACGCAGCCCGAGGCGGAGGCGCACGCCGCGAAGGGCGAGGTCCCCGTGGACCTGCCGGACGCCGAGGAGGAGTCGCTCGCGCTGGTGGACGCCAAGGTGCTCGAGGAGGAGCAGAAGCTGCGCGATGAGCGCAAGAAAGCCGAGGAGGCCAGCAAGACAGAGGTACGACAGCTCGCGCGATCGCGACACCGCCGCGATGGTTTTCCTTTTCGCGCTCGCCTCCACGTGGGCGACGTCGCCGGCAGTTTCGGTGCCGACGCGGCGTGACGCGACCGCGCGGCGCGGGGAACGCGCGATGCGCCCGAATCGACCGGCGTTTAAGACCCCGCGGCGATTCAGGCGAGACGCGCGCGTTCCCGGCGCGCGCGCGCGCGCCGCCCGCCGCGCGGACCCTCAGCCCCAGATCTCGGTCGCGTCCACGCGCGCGGTCCCGTCGCGCCGTGTGCGTTTCGGCGCGACTCGGCACCTTCGGAAGTCTCTCTTCGCGAGAAGACTCTTTTTTTTTTCCGTCGCGAGCAAACACGCCGCGTCGTCCGTCGACGGGCCGTTCTCCTTCATCCGTCGACGCGTGATGCGTGATGACTGACCCCGAGACTTTCTCTGTTACAAACCCTCACCCTCACCCTCCACGCAGGCTCCCGCGGACCTGGACGAGCAGAAGTTCACGCACCTGAACGCGTTGCTGGACCAGACCACCATCTACTCCAAGTTCCTCTCCGAGCAGATGGAGGGTTTGGACGAGGAGAAGGATGCCGAGCGCGCGCGTAAGAAGCAGAAGAAGAGCGCGAAAGACGCGCCGGGCGCGAAAGGGAAGAAGGGCGGGGGGGCGACCGCGAGCGGCGAACACGAAGAGGAGCTGAGCGAGACCAAGAAGCTCCTGCCGATGATGACCGTGGAGATGCGCGATTACCAGCTGAAAGGCGTGCGGTGGTTAGTGGCGCTGTACCAGAACGGCCTCAACGGCATCCTCGCCGACCAGATGGGTTTAGGGAAGACCGTGCAAACGATCGGATTTCTGAGCCATCTGCGGAACAAAGGCATTTTAGGGCCGTACCTCATATTAGGGCCCTTGTCTACGTTATCGAACTGGATCAACGAGTTCAACCGGTTTTGTCCGGATTTCCCGGCTGTGCTGTACCACGGGTCGAAAACGGAGCGCGCGGAGATTCGGAACAAACAACTGCCGACGTCTCAGCCCATCAAGAGCGACTTCCCGGTGATCGTCACGTCGTTCGAGATCGTCATGGCGGACCGCAAGTTTTTGCAGAAGTACAACTTCAAGTACCTGGTGGTGGACGAGGGGCACCGGCTGAAGAATTTCGACTGCAAGCTCATCCGCGAGCTCAAGTTCATTCCCACCGCGAACAAGCTTCTTCTGACCGGCACGCCGTTGCAGAACTCGTTACCCGAGCTCTGGTCGCTGTTACACTTTTTACTCCCGGACGTCTTCACGAGCTTAAGCCAGTTCCAAGGGTGGTTCGACTTCGAAACCAACGATAACGAAAACGCGACGGACGAGGAAGCCTCGAAGCGCGTCAAGGTTGTCGAGAAGCTGCACGGCATTTTGAAGCCGTTCCTGTTGCGCCGGCTGAAGGGTGACGTGGAGACCAACTTACCGCGGAAGAAGGAGATCGTGCTGTACGCGCACATGGTGGAGACGCAGAAGAAGTTCAACGACGCGCTGGTGGACAAGACCATCGGGGATATGTTACAGAAGCTTTCCGGCGGCTCAGCGCCCGTCGGCGCCACCGCTTTGAACAACATGCTCATGCAGTTGCGAAAAAACTGCAACCACCCGGATTTGATCACCGGCGGTTTAGACGGGTCCATCATGTTCCCGAGCGCGGACGAGCTCGTCGAGCAGTGCGGCAAGTTCCGTCTGTTAGACCGGCTGATGACCAAGCTCCGCGCGAAAGGGCACAAGGTGCTCATCTTCTCGCAGATGACGCGCATGCTGGACCTCATCGAGAGCTTCTTCGAACAAAGAGGCGGGGACTTCAAGGTTTGCCGCATCGACGGGTCCGTGCAGTGGCAGGACCGCAAGACGCAGATGGATCTGTTCAACACCGACCCCGAGTACGGCGTGTTCCTGCTCTCCACGCGCGCGGGCGGTTTAGGGATCAACCTGACCGCCGCGGACACCGTCATCATCTACGACAGCGACTGGAACCCGCACCAGGACATGCAGGCGATGGACCGATGCCACCGCATCGGCCAAACCAAACCGGTGCACGTGCTCCGTTTAGCGACGGCGCACTCGGTGGAGGGGAAGATGTTATCGCGCGCCAACTCGAAACTGGCGCTGGAGAAGCTCGTCATCACCAAAGGCAACTTCCGCCAGGAGATTGGTTCCGAGGCCAACGCGACGCTCAAGGGCGGGCGTAAGAAAGCGTCCGGGGGGGGGGTGAGCACGGATGAGCTCATTGCGCTTTTGCGCGGGGACGTGGACGAGAAAGACGGAGTCCCGCAGAGCGCCGACATCTCCGACGCCGACTTGGAGATGATCATGTGCCGCGACGATTTGCTCGGTTTGGCCAAGCCCAACCCGCGAAGCGGCCCGGGGTGGGAGGAGGTGGAGGACAGGTCAGGCATGTCCCTGCTGGGGAACGTCAACAAGGAGTGAGGGGCGCGGATACGACGATTCGATCACACGCGACGGTCAAAAGGAACGGAACGTCGCGGGGAGACGGCGGAGCGCGCGCCGTAGTTGTAGTGTGCGAGAGTGCAAAGCACCGTGAGACGAATCTGTTGATCCGCTTTTTTACCGTTCTATGAAGGCTCTACTTGCACTCCGAGCAGTTGCGTTTCAGCTTGCCGTGCGGGCAGCCCTTGCAGTCCACGCAGTTGTGTTTCCGCTTGCCATGTGGGCAGGGGTTGCAGTCCGCGCAGTTGCCTTTCAGCTTGCCATGTGGGCAGGGGTTGCAGTCCACGCA
>ENA-OUOG01003033-OUOG01003033.1-marine-metagenome-genome-assembly--contig:-NODE-3033-length-16375-cov-4.261811_pt1 | contig 16375 bp, 6 predicted proteins | sample MGYA00248635_ERZ508505 | MGnify/ENA primary metagenome ERZ508505 (study PRJEB26176, sample SAMN06267871) | marine metagenome | isolation source: Saanich Inlet, British Columbia, Canada | place: Pacific...
AGAACGACGCGAGGCGGTAACACGAAGCCGCGCGCGTCCTCGGCTCGCGCGGCGCACGGCGCTCGCCCGACTTCCGCGTTCGGCGCAACCGTCCCTAAGGAAACCTTCGTGGGACCGCCCATGAGCCCTGAGTCGTTCCGCGCGACGATGCACGATGGAAGAGGCCAAAACGCCGTCATACACACGTCTTCGGGTTTGCACGCCTCCGTGAAGCCTTACAGCAAAAACGCGCCTTTAACATCGCCGGAGGTGGTGGAAAGAGTGCGCGTCACGACGATGAGCCGCGACGCGGCGCGGCGCGCGTCGGCGCGGAGGGCGCGCGCCGGGGTGGACGACGTCGCGACCGGCGCGAGCGTCGGGTACCTGGCGAGGCAGTCTTCTTCTTTGGAAAACAATCCAAAGGAAGACGACCTCGGGTACCTCCGGAAACTCTCTTCTTCTCGGAGAAACGAGCCGAATGACACGGCCGGGTCGACCTCGCCGCGGCCGCCGTTCGGCGTCGCCGGCGGCCGGCGTTTAACAGATACCGTGCCCCTCGCCGGCCGGCCGTTGTCGGGTTCCGCGGAGGTCGGGTTCGGGTTCGTGTTGGGGGACGGACCGGACGCGCAAGGCGGCGCGGTGGGGTGGCCTGTGGGCGCGGACCGGGCGAAGAGCCTCGCCGAGCGACCGGAGACGGGGCCGGGGGGGGTGCGGAGCGGAGGCGCGAAGAGGACGTAGAACGTATGATCGGAGAGACGTTTGTTTTGGAGGGAAACCTTTCAATGCCTTTCGCGTGCGTTTTTCGAGCGTTCACGAGTTTCCGTTGAGTTCCCCCCGTGAAAAAAACCTTTCGGAGAAAGGTTTCGGCACGTCCCCGCGCTCGACGCGCACACCCACGCGCGCGTCTCCGCCGCGTCGCCGGGACAACGCACCTCGCGCGCGACTATCGCCGCGCGTCGAGGCGGCACCGCGGCCGGGCGCGACGGGACGGGTTACCGCGACGTAGCTCGCCGACGCACCGGTCGTCTCCTCGCGGCGCATCCGAGGAAGTGAATAGTGTCGACCGGGATCGATCCGCGTCGAAACGCGTCCTCCGCGCGATGCAGACCGCGACTCTACCCGCGATGGCGCACGACCAGGAGAACGTCGCGCCCGTTTCGAAAGCCCCACAGCCCGCGCCCGAACCCGAGAAGAAGAAGAAGTACGTCGGCGCGAGCAAGAGCGGTCGTCGGGACGACCCGCGCGCATCCCCTCTCGGACAAATCTCGGCCGATCGTCGCGTCCCTCCCGTTTTTCGCCTCGACCGCGCCGCTGACCGCCACGACCGCCTTCCCGACCGCCTTCCCGACCGCCCCCCTGGTGGCCACTTTAGGGACCGCCCCAAGGAGGTGAAGTGCCCCCGCGTCGTGACGGAGACGTACAAGGACGCGCGCTCGGGCGAGACCCGCACGCGCTCGTACGTGCGCGGCCGACCGCTCGGCAAGGGCGGGTTCGCGGTGGTGTACTCGATGCAGGATCCTTCGACGGGCGAATCCTTCGCGGCAAAGGTTGTGGCGAAGAGCACTTTGGAGAAGGACCGCGCGCGGCAGAAGATCCTGACCGAGATCCGCATCCACCGCAGCGTCGACAACGCGCACGTCGTCAAGTTCAAGCGGTGCTTCGAGGACAAAGACAACGTGTACATCCTGATGGAGCTGTGTTCGGACAAGACCCTCGCCGACGTCGTCAAAAAAAGAGGACGATTGAGCGAACAACAATGCGCGCCGTACTTAAGAGAGATTGTCTCCGCGGCGTATCATCTGCACGTCGAAAAACGCGTGATTCACCGTGACTTGAAACTCGGGAACCTTTTCCTCACCCCCGCGGGGCTGGACGAGGCCTGTATCGCGAACACCGATCGCGCTTCGGGACGTTCCTCCTCCAACGAAGATGATCAATCGACGAGCGGCCCGGGGAGCGACAAAGAGTTGGGCGCTGATCCGAAACTCGGGACGCGGTTGAAGATCGGCGACTTCGGTTTGGCGTGCGTGGTCGACTCTCATGACGACCGTAAGTTGACGATATGCGGCACGCCCAACTACATCGCCCCGGAAGTGCTCGCGGGCAGCAAAGGAGGAGGGCACTCGTTCGAGGTGGACGTTTGGTCCATCGGCGTCATTCTGTACGCGTCGCTCGTCGGGACGCCGCCGTTCCAGACGTCGGACGTTCGAGCGACGTACAAAAAAATACGAGCCAACGCGTACGAGTTCCCGAAAAAAGACGACGGAAGCGGGTCGTTTCTTCTCTCACGAAACGCGATGGACCTCATCAAGCGGTGCCTCGCGCCGAAACCCAGCGATCGGCCAAACCTGGTGGAAATCGCGAACCACCCGCTGTGCCGCGTCGGCGCGCCGGAGTGGCGCCTGCCCGAAAAAGAAAAAGAAAAAGAATTGAAAAACTTTTCGGGGAAAGAAGCGGAGACAAAGAAACGCGCCGACGCAAGAGACGAAGCTTCTTCGTCCGAGAGAGCGCCTGTCGCGCCGCGCGCCGCGGCTCTGCTCGCGGCGAAGCCCTGTGCGTCTTCGTCGGCGAGCGGTGCGAAACAGAGCAAGGCGCCGCGCGCGCCGCTTTCGCCTCTCCCCGCAAACCTCCCCGCGCGCGCCGCGGGGAGGCGTAGGGCGAGTCAGAGCGGCGCTCAAAACGCCGTTCCAAACGAGGCTTCTCCTCCCGCTCCCCCCCCCGCGCACCCGGCGCCGTTCGACGTGCTCGAGGCGCAGGACGTGGCGGTGGATCCGCGTTCGAATCGCGCCGGACCCAGACGCGCCGCCGAGGAGGGCGCGCCTATTGCGTCGGAGGGTGTTCCCGCGGCGCCTCCCGCGTCGCCAAAGCGGGAAACGGTTACGTCGACGCGCGGGGTACTCGACGCGGAACGACGGAACGCCCTCGGCGGTAAAGAGAGGGTTTCGGTTCGCGCGGCGCCTTCGGCGGCGGCGCTCATGTCCGCGGGCGCGAATTCGTCGTCGTCTTCCCTGAACGCACACACGGACGATGACGACGACGACGAGAAGCGCGTCGGAAGGCGCGTCGCGGATGCCATGATTGAAAAAGGATCGACGGCTTCGGTCCCGACGGACGCCTCCGCGTCGATCGCCTCTTTCCCCCCGGTGTGGGTCACGAAGTGGGTGGATTACACGAGCAAGTACGGTTTGGGGTACCGGCTGTCGGACGGGACGTTCGGGGTCGTGTTCAACGACGCGACCAAGATGAGCCAGGGCGCGTTCGGCGGCGAGACGAACGGGGCCGGGTCCCCTTCATCCCCTTCGCGACGCGACCCTCCTGTCGAAAAAACAAAAGACGCCGCCGGGGACAGACTGGAGTACCGCGAGCGCGCGCGCCGCGGGTCGGGTTCGAACCCGGAGCCGAACTCGAACGGCGTGGACGGCACGGCGGCTTGCGTGTCGTTTTCCGCCTCCGCGCCCCCCCCCGTGGGCCTGGAGAAGAAGACCAAGCTCATGCGCCACTTCCGCGGGTACCTCGCGAGGGACGGGCGGAGCGCGGTGGAGAAAACCGCGGGCGGTTTGTTCGATTCCTTTGCGGAGTTTTCTGACGGTTCGCTTCCCGGTTCGAGTTCGAACGGGGACGAACGAACGAACGTCACGCCGGAGGTTTTACCGCGCGCCGTCGCGGAGACGCGCGCGGCGGCGTTCCGATCGTCGTCGAATTCGTCGACGTCTTCGTCGCCGTACCTGCCGCACGTCAAGAACTGGCTTCGCACGAAACACGCCATCTTGTTCCGCCTGTCGAACCGGACCATCCAGGTGAACTTCACGGACGGGTCGGAGATTTTGCTCAGCTCGGAGGCGCAGGCGTGCGTGTTCGTTAACAAAAAGACGAAGAGAAGAGCCGCGCATCTCCTCGCGAAGCTCCCGGCGGATCCTGAGTTGTTGAGGCGCTTGCGATACGTCAAGGAAGTGCTGCACCAGCTCGTGCACAGGGCGTGAGACGAGAGAAGTATTAATACGTCGAAAGGAGTTAATGAGCTCCGTTACTTACAGTAGCTCTTTATTCATCACACACTGTAGCGAAAGGTGTCATGAATGGCATGATCGTCGTTCTCAGTGCACGACTACCTACTACCTACACAGAACGCGCGTCGACCGAGTCTCGCGGCGCGTCTTCGTCCGAGAGACCACTCTCGGAGGACGCGAGCAAGAATCGACTTCCCAGAAAAACGACTTTCCACGATCGCCCACGCCTGCGGATCCGTAAGCAGCACCGTCTCCGTCCGTTTCCGGACACGCGCGAGGCGTCTCTGTCCTCCACCGCCGTCGTCCGAGTTCCGACTCGTTCAGGAAAGAGAGACTACCGCGCCTTGTTCGGCCGGCCCTTCAGCCTGTCGTCCCGCGCGGCATCCTTCCCGTCACCCGCGTACTGCGCGTCGCGCATCTCCGCGACGGATTGCTCGCGCTGCCGCACGGACTTGAACGCCAGCGGCGCGGCGGCGAGGGCGAGGCCGACGCACACGCCCAGCAGGACCAGCGGTTGCGACGCGGGGGGCTGCGCGCCCTTCCGCAGGGGCTTCGCCGCGGAGGCGAAGCCCCGAGATGACGCCCTCCACGCGTCGGAGAACATCGTCGCGCGACACGAGGAGTGAGTGACGTATCGTGCCGAACGAGAAGAAGCTCGCTTTCAGTTCTTTGGAGAATGAGCAAAACTTGCAGACTGACTTCTATACGATTTCGCCATTTTCTGATTCGCGAGACTGCGAGCACCCGCACGCGGTCTGATCCGCGCGGTGACGGTTCGCGATCCCCGACCCGCCTTTGAGGCTCACGTCGGCTGTCCGCTGGCGCGCGAAAAAAGGCGGCGTGGTGAAGAGAACTTTTCCGATTCCGTCGCCGCCACTCGCGCGCGCCCGTCGCCGCTCCCGCACACTTCCACCTTCCACTCAAGATGGCTCCCAAGAACAAGAAGAAGGGCGGCAAGAAGCCCTCGGACGTGCGTTCTCCCCGCGCTCTTTCCCCGGCCGGGACCCGCGTGTCTGCCTCGGATGGCGCGAAGATAAAACGCACCTCCCGGCGGCGGGTCCGACCGCGATCGCGCCTTTTCGTCGCCACTCGCGGCGCCTCTCCCGCGGAGCGCCTCTCCGGAATCCCTAAGAGCGCCACTCTATACTGACACGGCTCCCTCCTCGCTCGGACCTGTCCCGCCTGTCGCGTTCGCGTCAAACAAACAGGTCACCCCCGAGCAGAAGAAGGCGGCTCAGGAGGCGAAGGCTCTCGGGAACAAAGAGTTCGTGGCTGGTCAGTTCGACGCCGCCGCGAAGCACTTCACCGCCGCCATCGAACACGATCCCACCGATCACGTTTTTTTCTCCAACCGATCGGCGTGCTACGCCTCCGTCGGCAAGCTCAACGCCGCGATCGAGGATGCTGAGAAGTGCGTGGAGCTCAAGCCCGACTGGGGCAAGGGCTACTCCCGTCTGGGCCTCGCGCTGTTCAAGAAGGGCGACCTCGTGGGCGCGCAGAAGGCGTACGCCGGCGGCCTCGCGTGCGACCCCAACAACGTGCAGTGCAACGACGGCCTCGCCGAGGTGCGCGCGCGCAAGGAACTCCTCGCCGCCAACGCGGATCGCGCCGCGAAGGACATGGCCAACCTCGAAGCGATGGCCCCCGAGGACCGCTACGTGGTCGGCATCGACCTCGGCACCACGTACTCGTGCGTCTCCGTGTGGAAAGACGGCGAAGCGCAGGTCCTCGCGAACGCGGAGGGCGACCGCACGACGCCTTCGTGGGTCGCCTTCACGGACGACGGCCGATTGGTCGGCGACGCCGCTAAGCGCCAAGCCGCGCAGAACACGAAGCGCACTCTGTTCAACGTCAAGCGCATCATCGGCCGTCAGTTCTCGGAGTGCGCGGAGGAGATCAAGATCATGCCTTTCGACGTCATCGAGGGCGAGGGCGGCAAGCCTCTTATCGAGGTGGAAGTCGACGACGAGAAGAAGACGTTCAGCGCCGAGCAAATCAGCGCGATGGTTCTGGAGAAGATGAAGAAAACCGCGGAGGTCGCGCTGGGGTGCCCTATTAAGAAGGCGGTCATCACCGTGCCCGCGTACTTCAACGACGCGCAGAAGCGCCAGACCAAGGACGCGGGCGCGATCGCCGGCCTCGACGTGTTAAGAATCATCAACGAGCCCACCGCGGCGGCGCTCGCGTACGGCCTCGATAAGAAGGGCACCGAGGACGGAGTGGAGGGCGCGGAGGTGACGCAGACGGCGAAGAAGCAGAACATTTTGGTTTTCGACCTCGGCGGCGGTACGTTCGACGTCTCGCTTCTGAACATCGAGGACGGCGTGTTCAAGGTTCTTTCCACCGCGGGCGACACGCACCTCGGCGGCGAGGATTTCGACACGAAGCTCGCCGAGGACGTCGCCGCGCAGCACTTGAAGAAGAGCGGCGAGGACATCTTCACGGGCGACGACAAGGCGCAGCGCAAGCTTCGCACCGCGTGTGAACGCGCGAAGCGCATGTTGTCTTCCTCCACGGGCGCCACCATCGAGGCGTTCATCGGCGACCACGAGATCAACATGCCGTACACGCGCGCGAGGTTCGAGAAGGTTTGCGAACCTCTGTTCCTGCGGTGCCTCGAATCCGTCAAGCGCGTCCTGGACGACGCCAAGATGAAGAAGACGGACGTCGACGAAATCGTGCTCGTCGGCGGCTCCACGCGCGTGCCTCGCGTCCAGACGCTTTTGTCTGAGTACTTCGACGGCAAGGTTTTGAACAAGTCCGTGCACCCTGACGAGGCGGTGGCGTACGGCGCCGCCGTGCAGGGCGCGATTCTGTCGGGCGTCCGCGACTCCGCGACCGCCAACCTGCTTTTGGTGGACGTCATCCCGCTCTCGCTCGGCATCGAGGTGGAGGGCAAGTCCTTCGCCAAGGTTGTGCCGCGCAACACCCCCGTGCCGTGCAAGAAGAAGCAGGAGTTCACCACTGTTTACGACTACCAGGACGAGATCGACGTGCGCATCTTCGAGGGCGAGCGCTCGAACACGGACGGCAACCACCTTCTCGGTGAGTTCCAGATCACCGGCGTCGAGCGCGCGAAGAAGGGCGAGCCCAAGATTGACGTGCAGTTTGAGGTGAACACCAACGGCTTGCTCACCGTCACCGCGCGCGATCGCGAGACGGGCGCGAACGCGGAGGTGAAGCTGCAGCACGACCGCGGCCGCCTGACCCCCGAGGAAATCGCGCGCATGTGCGCCGAGGCGGAGGCGATGCGCGCGGAGGATGAGCGCGCCGAACGCGAGTTCGAGGCGGCGATGGAGCGCGGCGAGGCGTAATTTTTTTTTCTCATTCACCGTAAGGTTGCGACGAGTCTCAGACGGCGCGAAGACTAATAGGCCATACCAAAGTAAACGCGGTGATTCGCCGGCGGAGTACATATTAAAATATCGAGCCGCTCTCCGATAAGATACGCACTCGTTCAACGCGGAAGGAACTCTTTCCTAAGAAGACACTTCTGAAACGCCTCTCATAAGACACCCAACCTGCCGCTCTTCTCCTTGGCTCCCAGCCTTTTGCGTTCGGCGTCGCGCGAAACGCGATCCGCCTCGGCTTCGATTTCGGTCGCGACGCGCTCGCGGTACTTAGCGAAGGGTTTCTTCCCGTCCCCCGTGTTGCCCAGCACGTCCACCCCCGTTTCGCTTCCTTTTTGCCCAATGAGCCATATCTCGGCGTCTTCCAGCCCCTCCGCGAGTCTCGCGTCGTGCGTGGACACGACTATCCCTCCTTCGAAGGTATTCAGACCCTCGATCAACGCCTCGACCGACTCGAGGTCCAAGTGGTTAGTGGGCTCGTCCAGCAAAAGCACGTGTTGAGGTTTCGCGCACAAAAACGCAAACGCGACGCGGCTTTTTTGTCCGCCGCTGAGCTTCGCGAACGGCACGACGTGCGCGTTGGATTCCAAACCGGATTGGCCCAAAAGTTTACGCGCGTTTTGCGTCGTGAGCGAAAACGTCCGCTCTAAAAGCGCCGTCGCGCTCAAAGAAGCTTGGTTTTCGCTCGAAAACTTGGCCTCCGCGAAGAGCGCGTCGTGGTGCTGGTCGTGCCTCCCGATTTTTAAATCGCGGTGCACGTGCACCTCCCCCGCGTCCGGCGCGACGTCGCCCGCCAGGAGTCGCAAGAGCGTCGATTTCCCGCACCCGTTCGGCCCGACGAGCACGATCTTGGATTTGGAGTGCACGCTGAACCGCAAGTCGTTGAATTCCACGAGGTTCGGACGTTTCTTCGGGTCGTTCGCCGCGTCGGGGTCGGCGATTGCGAACCGCGCGTCCAAGACGGCAATCGTCGGGCGGTCATCCTCCGACGCGGGAAACGCGAACGACACCTGGTACTCCCGAGGCTTGACCAGCAGACCGTTCTGGTCGACGTCGTTCGTGGTATCTAAACCTTTTCCGGGTTTAGGGGTGGCTTTTTTACCCCCCCCCTCCTTGAGCAGTTTTTTGGTCGCCGCCTCCGCGCTCAGCCCGCCTTTGGTTTTCAAATTTTTCAGTCTTCCCTGTTGCGCGTCGTATTTCGCCTTCTCCTGCTTGAAGCGCTCGGGCGCGGCGGCGAGGAACCGCCAGACGTCCGCGTGTTTCTGCGTGACGAGTTTCTTTTTGAACTGGTCCAGGTGCACGAGCAGCGTCGCGGTCTCGGCGACGAAGTCGGCGCTGTGCGTCACGACCAAAACCGCGACGTCTTTACACGCCGGCGAGTTTAAGTACTTTGCGAGCCAAAGCGTGGCCGGCAAATCCAGGTGGTTGGTCGGCTCGTCCAGTACCAAAAACCCGGGTCGCAGGAATAAAGCCGTCGCCAAAGCCGCACGCATGCGCCACCCTCCCGATAACTTTACCAAAGGCGTGTTCTGCGACCGTTCGTCGAAACCCAAGCCGGTTAAAATTTTAACCGCGTCGGCTTCCGCGGCGTACGCGCCGCGCGTTTTCAACTCGTCGGAAACCTCGCCTAATCGCTTGGCGGCTTTTTCCCACTCCGAAGACGACATCGGTTTCGTCGGAGGAATCGTTTTTTGAGTTCCTTCCTCGACTAAAATCGTCTCGGACGCGTCGTCCATGGCTCGAATGATGTCCTCCTCTTCTTTTTGTAACGCGAAACTTTTAGCGTCGCAGTTGATGAGATGTTCAAACGCGGAAATTTCGGTTGAAGCCTCGAGCTCCTGCGCGACGCACGCGACGTCGTTCACGGACGAGCGAACACGACCGCTCGCCAGTAACCGCACGAGCGTGGATTTCCCACAGCCGTTCGCCCCGAGCAAAGCGACTTTCGCGCCGCGCGGGATTCGCAACTCCGCGTCTTCCAACAAAGAAGCGCCGCGAATGGAAACGTCCAATCCGCACACGTCGACGACGTAATCCGTTTTGTTTTCGTTTCGTCGCTCTTCTTCGGAGTTCTGAGTTTCGCTTTCCATCCCGCCGCGCGCGTGGACAGTCACCGCTTCGAGCGCGCGCGCCCAGCTCTCCGGCAAAGAGAGCGCGGGGTGCTTTTTCGTGGTACCCTTTTTTTCGTCACCCGCCTCGTCTTCGAGACTCGGCAGTCGGCCTTCCTTCTCCGCCTTCGCGTACGCGCGCTTTTCTTTGCCGGTGAGCTTTTGCCCGTCCCGAACCTTGAGCACAAGCGCCCTGAGCTGATCTTCGAGCGAGACGATGTCGCCGGATCGATCCGCCACGACGTCGTCACCGCCCTTGGACGATGTCGTCACGGACGCGTCACCCGTGTCGGCGCCCGCGGCGGCAGCAGCCTTGGCCTCGCGCCGCGCCTTGGCGGCCGCGCGCGCCTCCTCCGCGGCTTTGCGCTCCTCGAGCTCGGCGACGCTGATGGCGTTGCCGAGCGCGTCCACGGTCATCGGGCCCTTGGGTTTCTTGCCCATGGCGGAACCTCCGCGGCAGCCGGAACGCGACTCCGGGCGGGGCGGGTGGCGAACGCACAGTCGCGCGCCTCGCAAACGTATCGCTTCGAGCGCGCACCGGACGTCTCGGCGCGACTCGGATCTGCGCTCGGGAACCTCGGCGGTCGGCGAAAAAGCGCACGCCGGGTCATGAAAAAGTCACCGCCGATACCCTAAGACCCGAGAAGCGCCTCTTTGTCGTCAGAGGGCGCGGGCGCCGGGCGACGGCGACGGAGAACACGCCTGGGCGGACGCGATGGGGGGTGACCTGGACTCGACCGGCGAGCGCCCGGAACGCGTCCGCGGCGACGGATGCCGCCAGCCTCCAAACGCGTGGTCCGCGCGGGACGACGTGTGTTCCCATCTGTACCGCTTCTCTAGGAAAGTCGTGCGGGACCTGGCGTGGGCCATGTCGTCCCCGCACGTCGTGGGGGACCCGGATACGGAACGACACGAGACCGAGACGAGGACGAGCGAAGGAGGTGAGAAGACGAGCGACGCGTTCGTTCCGAGCGCGCCGAGGAGGACCACTTGCCACCCGCGCGTGTTCCCGGACGAAGACGCGAAGCGCTTGTTGGAAGATTCGTCGACGTGGCTGGACGCTCTCGACGCGGACCCTTCACATGTGTTGGATTGGATCAAAAGCCAACGCGGAAGCAACAAGCTCGGCTTTTACTTCGGCGCGCTCGTGGAGTACGGCGTGCGTTTCAATCCTACAATCGGAGCGGAAGCGGTCACCGTGCACAGGCAGGTGGCGAAGTCGCTGGGCGCCGGCCGTATGGTCGGACAGCTCAAGCTCGTGTTCCGGTCAAGAGGCGAGCGCGGGGAGACGAAAATCACGCACTGGGAGTATAACGTGAAATACTTCGTCGACGCCGGGTGCTGTTTCGGAGACGAGGCGCCGGGAGAGGCGCCGATCGATTCGAAAGAAAACCCCGAGAGCCCCGACGAGACCGGAAGTATCTACGAACCAGAACCTTCTTTGTCGGATCGAGCGTACGTCGCGTGCGCTTTCGAGTCGCGCGTCGACCGCGAGATGGATGATTTGCGCGACTATAAAACTCGCGGGTCAATGGCTCCGCCCGCCGGCGACTCGTGTTACGTCGGCCCGTTCCTCCACGAGAACCTGTACATCCGCGTCCGCGAGGCGTCGCGTAAGCTCGCGCTTGCGGAACACAAAAACGTCGCGTCGTGGCTCGACCGGTGGGCGAGCGGGGAGCTCGAGGGCGAGTCGGTCGAGCTGACCGAGCTCGGGAAACGGCGGCAAAAAAGCGCGGAGGGATGGTTGAAAAAAAAACCGCCTCCGTTCGAAAAAGTCTCGCAGCAGATTCTGCGCGGATACCTGTTTTACCCTCTGCGCGGCGACGGCCGCGGAGGAAGCGCCACGTGGCGCGATACGCGCGCGCGGGGCACCGCCAGCGACGCGCACTTGCGCGGGTGGTGGGTGCGGACGCCGGAAGAGCTGCTCGACGTCAAGACCGCGAACGAAAAACCAATACTCGCCGCGAACGACGAGACGAAGAAAAGAAACGACGGACACTCCGACGACGACGGCTCCGGCTCCGACGACGGCTCCGACGGCGACGGTCGCATGTGGGCGCTTTTCACGCGTAAGTGTCACTGGCTCGGCCCTTGCGTCGCGACGCACGTCCCTGAAGCGCGTTTAAGAGACGGCGCGGACACACAGTGGATCGTACGCGGCGTTCCCGAGCTCAACATCAAAGACGTCGAGGTTTTCCCCACGAGCCAAGTCGTGGACGCGGCGCGAAAAGTGCTCAAAATCAGCGACCGAGGCGTTTTGGTCGCCGAGCTCGTTAAACACAGCGAGACGAACGAGACGTCTGATTCGTCACGACATAACACACCCTTAACATGGCGCGAGATCTCGAGAGGCTTCGTGTTACCTCCGAAGTGGGACCCTTGGCCCACCGCGCTTCGCGTCGACCCGTTCCGCCGGCGGTACGAACGGCAAATAAAAACGGCGGAAAACGCGCGAAATACTGAAAAAAGAAAGGGAGAAAAAGACGGCGACGACGCGTACTCCGACGCGTACGACGAACGGTTCGGGAAAATGCACATCACTCCGAAAGAAAACCACATCGAACACACTTCCTCGTCTCACGAGACGGAGGTTGTGTTCGACGAGATGTACCCCGACCGCGAGGACGTCGAGGCGCTGGGGGACGACGTGCGGGTAGGTCCCCGACGCGTTTTCAAGGGCGCGATCGGCTGGAAAACCGAACGCGACGACCGAGACGGGAAAAAGGTCTCGTCGGTTTCTTCCACAGTGCGTGTTTCTTTCTCTTCGAGAGGACAAACAGGTTTTTCGGAGCGCGGACGATCTTCTCTCGAACGCGAACGCGAACGAGCCCTGGCGCGAATCGGAAAACTCTCGAACCGAACGAATCCGTGCCATCGTGACTGACCCTCCGCGTGCCTCCGGTGTTGCGTTTCCCGCGCGTCTCCTTCGACCGCGTCGTCTCAAATAAAAAAAAAAAAAGGTGCGCGACTGGGGCTCGCGCGACGAGCGCCGACGCCGCGACGCGTCCGCGACGTTTGCGGCGTTCGAGACGAGAAAAACGACGAGCGACGTGACCGTAAACGGAAACGACACGTTTAGGAACGGAACTTCTGACGTCACGGTCGGCGTTCCGTCTCCGCGGCCGGGCGCCGTCGCCGGCGCGTCGTTCACGGACGCGGCGAGGAACGCCACAGCGAGCGAAAAAGACGAAAAGACGCACGCGCTTATTTTTGCGGTGAAGAACGCCCTCGATTCGGAGGGCTCGGTGGTTCGCCCCGCGCGCCCGTCGCTCGTCCGCGCGCTGGCCGCGGTCGGGGGCGTTGAGGACGCGGTCAGTCCTGAGACGGCTTCTCCGAACATAGACGGCTTCTCCGGTTCGTCCGCGCGCGACGCCGAGACGCGAAGCACGCGCGTTTTGGTCGAGTCGGCGGTGCGCGGCGCCGCGGCGTGCTTAGCGGCGCTCGGCGACGTCGACGACGCGCCGTTCGAAGACGAAACGGCGAAACGTTCGGACACGGACGGCAAGATTTGTGCGAGGACGAAGACGCGTCGGTTCTCGATGTCGACGCGTCGCGCGGTTTCGCACGCGATTCTGGACGCGCTCGGCCCCGCGACGCGCCGCAACGGATGCGTCGGGGACGCGTTCGCGCCGCACGTCGCGAAGGTTTTCGAGACTTGTCTCAAAGGATTCATCCGGAGAGGCACTTGCGAGGACGAAGACGAAGACTCAGAAAAACAAGAAAGGTCGTTCTCCGAAGACCCTTCCGACACTCAGTCTGTCGGAACCAACCTAGCCTTCAGCGGCGTGTGTCCGCGCGTCGCCGTGCGCTTCGCGAAGATCCTGCGCGTCTCGCCGGCGCTCGCGTCGCCGTTCCCGGGCGCGGCGACGAGGATGGCGGAGGCGCTGTCTTTGGCGGCGGTGGCGGAGAAAAAAAAAGAGTCGCGCTCCGAACGCCAAGGCGAAGGTGTCGCGAACGAAAACGAAAACGAAAACGAATCGTTTAAGTCGGACACGCCGGCGTCGCGCGCGGGCGCCGTCGCCGAACTTCTCGCGTGGTCCGGCGAGAGCGCTTCCGTTCCCGAAGCGCTTTTCGTATCGTTATCCGCGCTCTGCGTCGACGCCGGGCACGCGTCGGCGGCGGAGGTGTTACTCAAGACGCGCGTTGATGACGCGCACGCGCTGCGCGCGCGCCTGGCGCGCACCCACGCGGACGCCGGTAACCACCGCGCGGCGAGGCGGCTCGCCGGCGAGAGCCTCCTCGACGAGCTCAGAAGAGACGCGGAGGAACCGTTCGCGTTTCTTCCCGTTTCTCCGAACCCTCTTTCGTCTCTTGATGAAGGCGTTTCAAAAGAAACGACGTTCTGCCGAAAAGGCGTCCTCGCGTCCGCGCTCGGCGACTCGAACGAGTCGATCGTCTTGGCACACGACCTTCACTCGGTGTCGCGCGCGCGAGCGTTACTCCAGAGCGCTTTCTCTAGAGAGCGGTTGTCCGACCCTCGTCGTGGCCCGTCGGACCGACTCCCTACCCCGATTGTCGGGTTCGACTGCGAGTGGCGACCCGGTCCGGGCGACGCGTCGTCCAATCCGGTGACCGTCGCGCAGTTCGCGATGCACACCGGTGTTCGTAAAAACGGTCACGCCGTGGTCGTGCTGGACTGCGCGTCGGTGTTCGGACCAAACGCGTCGTTTGAATTGGCCGCCGCCGCGACGTCGTTCGTGAAAACGGTTTTCGAGCGGTGTTTGCTTTGCGGGTTCGGCGTCGCGTCCGACGCGCGGAGACTCGCCGCGAGTTACCCCGACCGATTCTTTTCGTGTTCTTTCGGTTCGGACGGTTCGAAACAAGCACACGAAGCAAACATCACCGTCACCACCGTGTGCGTGCGGGACGTGTCCATCACGCTCGGCGCGTCCGCGCAGACGCACGCGTCGAGTTTGTCCAACTTGTGCGCCTCAGTTTTGGGGCCGAACGACGCGCTGGATAAGACGGAGCAGGTTAGTTTTTGGGACGCGCGGCCGTTACGGCGTTCGCAGATTTTGTACGCCGCGTACGACGCGCTCGCGCCGAGATGCGTGTTGGTGACCCTGCTCGCGAAACGAGCGAAACGGATGTTCGAAGGGGACGTCGCGGACGCGTGCGTGCCCTGGACCAAAAAGGAAACGCTCGGAGCGGCTTTTTTGCAGACACTAAAAGAAAAAACCGAAAACGACCGAGACGGACGCCTGGGTGACTTTTTTTCGTCGACGCCGCCTCGCACGGACGCGGACGTGCGCCGCGCGCTTACACGGCTGGGGGCTCTTACGCAATCCGACGAGATCTTGGCTGACGCCGAGGGCGACGTCTCCTCCGTCGCCTCGCCTCTGGTGATGGTCGAGGGTTGGTCGACGTCGTCCCTGAACCGAACGACTCTCCTGTGTAAGACTTTGGCGGTTGTCGCGGAATCGACGTCAGACGGGAACGTTTTCCTCGCCGCGACGTGCGTGCTTCCCGCGTTTGATTCGATTCGATTGGACCTCGCCGCCGCCGCGGAAGCGCTTCTCGGGGTGGACGTTTCGTCTCCTTCTCCGGCGTTTCGTCTCCGCTTAGCGAACACAAACGAGCTGCACGAGCTGTTCGGGTTCGCGGCGGGGTCGGTCGGGCCGTTCGGGTTAAGAGATTCGGTGAAGAGTCTCCGCCGTTTAACGGTGATGGACGAGTCGCTCTTCGTCGAAGAAAACGCTAAAAAAACGAAGCTCTCGTGCGGTTCATCGCTCGTCGCCGTCGGCGGCGGCGCGCCCGACGTGAAGGTGGTCGGGACGGCTCAAGCTGTGGCGAAACACGCCGACGCGAGCGTCGCGCGCTTGACGGCGCGGAATTTGTGACGAGATAGAGCTCGTAGTGAGGTGATCTATCGGTTAACGTTCAGAGCGGCGTTATGTATGACGAGGTAGTCTAGCTTCTCAGCTCGTAGTCTAAAATCTATTCAATCGTCGCTAACTACGAAACGACGCATTCGCGGTAATTACCCGGAACTAAGAGAGAAGACTCCGCTCGAGGACCAGGGGCAGCGTTCGCACGACCCTCGTGCTTAAAATTCCCCCCGGCGCGTGCCTCGCCATGACTTGCTGCAGCACCACGCACCCCACCGCGAACCCCGCGTGGACGACCAGAGGCGCCCCCTCCGCCGCCGCTCTCTGAAGCGCGGCGAACGGCGCCAGAAGAAACTTCGCGATTGACCTTCTTCCTCTTCCGCCGCGATCGATCGTCCTCGTCGCGTCACGCGGCCGCTCGTTCGCCCAGTCGACGCCCGCTTCGTGCTCCGCGCGCGTCCCGAGACGACGACCGCCGCCCGTCGAGGTTCCGACAGGTCTAGATCCTGATCCAGAAACGACCAGCCTCGAAACCGGCGGTCGCGCGTTCTCTCTTCTCTCCCCCTCGCGCTCGTCCCCGCGCAAGTACCTCCCGCCCAACCTCCTCCCTCTTCCTCGCGCGCCGACGCCTCTTTTTGCCATCTTCGGCACGTACACGGTGATGAGCCCGGCGAGACACCCCGCGAAGTGCGCGGCGAACGTGCCGCTCGAGGGGCTTATCAAAGTGTTCACGCAGAGGTCCGCCCAGAACGCGAACCGCGCGGGGACGGGCACGAGGCCGAACACCAGCGCGATCGCGTCGCGAGGTTTTTTATCGCACGCCGCGACTTTCAACGCGTAATTCACCCCCGAGAAGCCGATCACGCCGGAGGTGTAGAACGGTAACAGAGCCGGGTTCCGAACCCGCGTGCGGCTCAACGAGTACGGCACGCCGTTCGCGTCCGCGTCCAGGCCGAAGTTTCGGTCGAACGCCCTCCCCGCGTCTGTCAGCCATCTGTCGACGGCGCCGGCGCCGCCGCGGCCGCGCGCTTTGCGCTCCAGCGACGACAAACCCACCAACGTGAGTTGAGACGCCGCGAGCGCAACTAGGAACCGTTTAAGAA
>ENA-OUOG01003039-OUOG01003039.1-marine-metagenome-genome-assembly--contig:-NODE-3039-length-16334-cov-7.256443_pt1 | contig 16334 bp, 12 predicted proteins | sample MGYA00248635_ERZ508505 | MGnify/ENA primary metagenome ERZ508505 (study PRJEB26176, sample SAMN06267871) | marine metagenome | isolation source: Saanich Inlet, British Columbia, Canada | place: Pacific...
CTGTTCGGCATCCCGCCGACCCATTTTGGCCCAATCGGTGCATTGGCAAACTTCGTTGTCGCATACTTCGTATCGCGTGCAACTGCCGAGCCTCCGCAGGAGATCCAAGATCTCGTGGAATCGGTTCGTACCCCACGTGGTGCGGGTCGCGCGACTGGACACTAAGTCCTACAATGGTCAGGGCCTGCTTCGCGCAGGCCCTGTTCACATCAAGGCGCATCTCCTATGAATGGGATGCGCCTTTTTCAATCAAGGATGATGGTAGGTCCAATGCCGAGCGACATCGCCGCCTTTTTATCTCAGATACGCCCTTACGACAGCCTCGATGCTGACCAGTTTGCGCGCCTGATCGAAGGGGCCGAGCTGGTCGAGACACCCAAAGGCGAGACCGTCTACGCCCATGGTGGCGCGGTTTCAGCGCTTTATGTGGTCGAGGCAGGACGCATCCATATCACCGATCCCGACGGCGAGATGATCTCGATCATCGGGGCGCAAAGCTCATTCGGCCAGCGTGGCCTGCTCCGCGATGGCATTGCTCCGTTCACGGCCACAGCCTCCGAGCAGACACGCCTGATCGCGATACCAGCTGCGGCCTTTTATTCCCTGCGGGACGAAAACCCCGCCTTCAAACGCTTTTTCGAGCGCCCAAGCGCTGCGCAATCCAGACGTCAGGATATGACCAGCATGGAGCTTGGCGATCTGATGACTGGCAATCCCGCGACCTGCAGCCCGCAAACCTCCTTGATCGAGGCCGCGCGCCTGATGCGCGACCGCAATATCTCAAGCGTGGTGGTCGCCAAGGGCGGCAATTTGGAAGGCATTCTGACCACCCGCGATCTGGCAAAGAAAGCGCTCGCCGAAGGGCTGAGCTATGACGCGCCTGTCTCACAGGTCATGACACGATCCCCCGTCACTTTGCCGCCCACAGCTTTGGTCTCTGATGCGCTGCACGAGATGATGGAACGCAATATCGCCTATATGCCCGTCTCCGAGGCGGGCAAATTGGTGGGCATCCTGACACAAACGGATTTGACGCGCTTTCAGGCGCTCTCCTCGGCGACGATCATTCAGGATATCACCCAAGCCACAACCTCGGAGGAGCTGGCCACAATCGTGCACCGCATCCCCCAGCTTCTGGCGCAACTGGTTGGCGCGCATCACGCCCATCAAACCGTCACACGTCTGATCACGGATGTGGGCGATGCCACGACACGGCGCTTGTTGAAACTGGGCGAAGATAAATTCGGGCCACCCCCCGTTCCCTATCTGTGGCTCGCCTGTGGCAGCCAAGGGCGGCAGGAACAAACGGGCGTCTCGGATCAGGACAATTGCATGATCATTGATGATGCGATGAAGCCCGAGGATGACGCCTATTTCAAAGCGCTCTCCACTTTCGTCACGGATGGTCTGGATGAGGCGGGGTATTTCTATTGTCCGGGCGAGATGATGGCCACCACGGATCGCTGGCGCCAACCTTTGCGTGTCTGGCGCGAGTATTTTCAGGGCTGGATTCGCAAACCCGACCCGATGGCGCAAATGCTGGCCTCGGTCATGTTCGATCTACGGGCCATTGGCGGCGAGACCGAACTGTTCAGCGGCCTGCAAAAAGACATCCTCGAAACGGCTGCGAATAACTCGATCTTTGTGGCGCATATGGTTTCGAACTCGCTTAAACACACACCGCCTCTGGGTCTGTTCCGAGGCTTCGCGACCGAGCGTTCGGGCGAGCATAAGAATACGATCGACCTCAAGCATAATGGTGTTGTGCCTGTGGTGGATCTGGGCCGCATCTATGCCTTGCAGGGCGAGATCACCCAAGTAAATACATACGCGCGCTTGACGGCTGCCATCCAAGAGGGCGTGGTCTCCAGCTCAGGGGGGCGGGATTTGATCGATGCTTATGATGTCATCGCCGAGACCCGCTTGATCCATCAAGCCGCACAAATCCGTCGGGGCGAGAAGCCAGATAATTTCATGATCCCGACCGAGCTTTCCGAATTCGAGCGCAGCCATCTTCGTGATGCCTTCGTTGTGATAAAAACAATGCAATCTGCTGCTGCCGCCTCGCGCGGTGGCTTTATGACCTAAACAAGAAAGACACCTAACCCATGCAAATGTTTCTGACACTTATCGCGGTTTTCATCGCTGGTCTTGGCGGAGCGGGTATCGCGATGGCCCTGCGCAAACTCACGCGCTTGGACCTGCCCGGATGGCTGACCCCAGTGGCAGCAGGCGGTGCCATGCTGTTTGCGACCGTATCGATGGAATATAGTTGGGCAGGCGCCACTTTGGACAGCATGCCCGCCGACAGTGTTGTGGTCAGCGAACGCCTGCAACAGGTTTGGTGGCAGCCTTGGACCTTCGTGCGCCCTTGGGCAAAGGGTTTCATTTCCTTCAGCCCCTCCGAGGTGCGTGAGACCGCTGAAAACTCGGGCATTCTGGTGGTGCAGACGCAATTGCGCGAACGCTGGCAGCCAGGCCTTGTGAAGCCGATTTTGGTGGATTGCGATGGTTTGCGCCGCGCCGAGATCGTGCCCGAAACAGCCTTTGACGCAGACGGCCAGCCCACCAATGCAAATTGGTTCACTGTCGGTGCCGATGACGCGCTTCTGGCGCCTGTCTGCAACGGGGCATAAAACCCCCGCCACCCATGCACGCGGGAAGGAGGAGGCCCGCTGCCTATGCTCATTCATCTCAGTCTGAGACTGCGGATTTTCCTGTTTTTCGCGCTGATCGCCATCGGCGGATCAATCCTGCTTATAGTGGGGCTGGTCTATGGCTATATGCGGCTAGGTGAACAGCACGCGCTGTCATCCTTTGTGATCGCGGGCTTGGTGGGCACATTGGCCATCGTCGGCCTATCCGCGTGGATCTGGGTTCTTTTCGATGAACATGTCGCGCGCCCCGTGGAACGTTTGGCCGCCGAATTGCGCGCCCGCGCCCATGCCGATGTTGACGGCGCAATTGACCAAGCACCTGCCCGATACTTGGGTGACTTGGGACCAGCGGCATCAGCCGTCGCCTTCCATCTGACAGAAACAAAAAACGCCATGGCGCTTGCCGTGGGCCGTGAAACCGCCCGCCTGAGCCTCGAGAAATCTAGGCTGGAGGCGCTCTTGGCCGAGGTTCCCGATGGCGTCTTGTTCTGCACTGCCGATCATAAAATCGCGCTCTACAATGGGCAGGCCCGCGAGATTCTTGGCAATCGGGTGATGCTCGGCTTGAACCGCGCCATCGCGGGGCTTTTGCACCCCGAACCCATCGAGATGGCCTATCAAAGGCTGTTGGCCTCATCCGATCGCCAAGGGGCCGATATTCTGGTGGCCACCGTCAAAGGCGCGCGCCTCCTCGAGGCGCGGATGCGGCTGATGTGGCTCGATGGTCAGGAAACGGCACAGCCGGGTTATGTGTTGAACCTGCGCGATGTCAGCACCGGCCTCTCGGTTCAGGCCGAACGCGCGCATCTGTTCAATACCGCTCTCGATGGCCTAAAAGACGCCGCAGCCTCCTTGCCAAAGAAAGATCCGACCGCTCAACGCCTCATGACGATGGCCGAGGAGATCACGGCCCGTAAAACCCCCACCGATACCGAATGGTGGCCGCTTGAGGCCTTGGCGGCCAGTGATCTGGGCAATGCGCTCACGGCGCGGCTTGAGCGTAAGGGCGTGGCGCTTTCCACATCGCTGCCCGCCACCCGCATTCGTTGTGACGGTTTCGCCATGACCCGCCTGCTGGAGCGTCTGGTTCTGGGGTGGTCGGGCAAAGGGGCGACAGGCTTTGGCCTTGGCCAAGACAGCTTTGACGCCGACAGTTTGACACTCACCCTTGAGGCCGAGGGCGAACTTCCAGATGCCGCCAGCCTTGAGGCTTGGCTTGACCAACCCCTATCTCCTGGCATGTCGGGGTTTTCGGGGCGCGATGTGCTGGTCACCCATGCCACATCCATCACCTTTGAGGTAACGGAGCAGAACCGCGCGGCTTTGCGCCTTTGCCTGCCCTTGGCGCGCCGTCAGACCGAGAGCCCTCCAAACCGCCTTGTGCAATATGATTTCGACCTGCTCCAAGCCCAAATCCCCGAGGAACTTTCCGCCTCCCTGCTCAGACAGCAAACCTTTGTCGTCTTCGACACCGAGACCACTGGCCTCAACCCGCAGGTCGATGAAATTTGCCAGATCGCAGCAGTGCGTATCGTCAACGGCAAGATTGTCGCCAGTGAGCGCTTTGACATGCTGGTCAACCCGGAACGCCCGATCCCTGCCGCCTCGACAAAGGTGCATCATATCACCGATGACATGGTCAAGGATGCAGCCCCCGTCCCCGAGGCCCTTGCCCGTTTCCACCGCTTCGCAGGAGGCGCCATTCTCGTGGCCCATAATGCGCCATTTGACATGAGCTTTCTGCGCAGACGTGAAACCGAGATCGGCGCGCGCTTCGATCAACCCATCCTTGATACCGTGCTCTGCTCGGCCATCCTGTTTGGCCAATCCGCCGAACACACATTGGATGCACTCTGTGACCGACTTGGGATCATCATCCCCGAAGAAGATCGCCACACTGCCATTGGCGATACAATCGGCACCGCCGAGGCCTTTCGCAAGATGATCCCGATGCTGGAAGCGGCCGATTTGCACAATTTAGGGGCATTGATCCGCGCCTTTGACCGACATTCGCGACTTCTGGAACACCTGAATTGACGCGCGCCTGTCCTTGGCACAGCATTATCAGGCCAAATGAGGGGTAAAACATGGCTCGCGAACCGCTTTACCGCAAAGCCGAGGCTGAAATGCTGCGCCGTATTCAAGACGGCGAATGGGAGGTCGGCCGCCGCCTGCCCAATGAATTCGGATTGGCCGATGAATTCAACGTCAGCCAAGGCACGATGCGGCGTGCATTGATCACCTTGGAGGGAATGGGCCTTCTCGCGCGCAAACCCGGACGGGGCACGATTGTCGCCAAGGCCACGCCCACCACCACAAGCACCACCGCCCTGACCTTGAGCGATGCCCAAGGCGCGCCAGTATTGCTGACGATGTTGCGGGCGACATCCTCGAAAACCCGCCGCGATGATACAGGCCTTTCCTCTAACAATGTCGTGACCTTGGAGCGTATCTTGAAACGCGGCTCCGCCCGTTTTGCCTTGGACGATATCGCGATCATTGAAACGCTCTGTTCCAAACTGCCCGAGGATGCCGCCCAAGGGCTTGATGCGATCTTGTCCAAACTCGGCATCGCCTATGACCACATCACAGAACACGCCCATGCCGAGATCACCACCATGGGCCAATCTGTGGCCCTATCCTGTGATCGCTACACGCCTCTTGCCTGCATAACGCGTGTCGCCATTGACGTAAATGGACAGGCCATTGCCAAGCAAATGCTGCGGGTCATCTCGGAAGAACTCCGCATCACCGCCCAGTAAAACTGCGCACCACATTATCTTTGCTTGGTAAATACTTCGGGGGTGTGGGGGCAGCGCCCCCACCGTGTTCTAGATCCCGTCGATACAGACATATTTCGTATCGAGATAATCTTCATACCCTTGGCTTCCGCCTTCCTTGCCCATTCCCGATTGCTTGACCCCGCCAAACGGGGCCTCAACGGTTGTAATCAGGCCCGAGTTGATACCGATCATCCCGTATTGCAGCGCGCTATTGAGGCGGAACGCACGGCCCAAATCCTTGGTATAGGCATAGGAGGCAAGCCCGAAGACCGTTGCATTGGCCATTGCCACCGCTTCCTCTTCGGTCTCGAATTTGAAGACAGGGGCCAAAGGTCCGAAAATCTCTTCGCTGGCAAAGCTCATCTCTTGGGTCGCGCCTGTTACAACCGTTGGCTCAAAGAAGGTGCCGCCCAATTCATGCCGCGCCCCGCCAGTGGCGATCTTCGCCCCTTTGGAGAGGGCGTCTTGCACCATCTCTTCGACCTTTTGCACCGCTGCATCCGTGATCAAGGGGCCTTGGGCGACACCCTCGTCCATGCCATTGCCGACCTTGAGCGCGCGGGTCTTATCAACGAGTTTCTCGACAAATTCATCATAGACGCCCGCTTGCACATAGACGCGGTTTGCGCAGACGCAGGTCTGTCCCGAGTTGCGGTATTTGGAGACCATAAGCCCCTCAACCGCCGCATCCAAATCGGCGTCATCAAAGACGAGGAAAGGCGCATTGCCGCCCAATTCCATCGAGACTTTCTTGACCGTATCTGCTGCTTGCTTGAGCAGCAATTTCCCCACGGGCGTGGACCCCGTGAAGGTGATCTTGCGCACGTCATCACGCGCCATCATCGCGCCACCGATTGCAGGGGCATCGCCCGTGACCACATTGATCACCCCTTTGGCATAGCCGACATCTTCGGCCAAAGCGGCCCATGCCAACCCCGAATAGGGCGTCTCGGCGGCGGGTTTTGCCACCACGGTGCAGCCTGCCGCCAATGCGGGGGCAATCTTGCGGGCCAGCATCGAGGACGGGAAGTTCCAAGGTGTGATCATACCAACCACGCCGACGGGGTGTTTGGTCACAAGAATGCGCCGTCCATTGACACCTGCTGGCACAATTTCACCCTTGGAGCGGCGCGCCTCTTCGGCGAACCAACGCACGTATTGCGCGCCAATGGCAATCTCGCCCATGGCCTCGGCCAAGGGTTTGCCCATCTCGATGGTCAGCAATTCGGCGAGTGATTTCTGATTGTCCATCAAAGCGTCATGCAGCTTCCACAACAAGCCGACACGGGTCATCAAATCCATTCCCGCAAATTCGGGGAAGGCCGCGCTGGCGGCATCAATCGCGCGCATTGTTTCGGCCTCGCCCGCATCCGGGACATGACCGATCACCTCAAGGGTGGCAGGATTGGTCACCTCAATGGTCTGACCGCCATCAGCCTGCAGCCATTCGCCATTGATAAAGAGCGCTTCGCGCATCCATTGTTTCCAGCCACTCATCTTCGCTCTCCTTGTAATTCCCTAAGGGCTACTGCGTTCCCATGATGCGGGCAACATCCAGCATGCGGCACGAAAAGCCCCATTCATTGTCATACCATCCAAAAACACGCAGCATCCCGCCCTTGGACCTCTTTATCTCGGGGCCGGCCACGATCAGGGATTCCGGCCTCGCCCGCAAATCCGAGGAGACCAGCAGCTTTTCGGTATATCCCAAAATCGATCCTGCTTTCTCGTGCAAAATCTCACCTGCGCGGGCGGCCGTGGGGGCTTCGCGGGTGATCACGGCCAGATCGATGCAGGAGACACTGGCCGTGGGCACACGTATGGCCGAGCCCGTGATCCGCCCCGCCAGATGCGGCAAAACCAGATCAACCAGTTTTTCGGCGCTGGTCGTGGTGGGCACCATAGACAAAGCCGCCGCCCGTGAGCGCACGAGATCCCCCATTGGCATATCCACTGTGGGCTGGCTGCCCGTATAGCAATGCACAGTCGTCATGAGGGCCGTCTCAAGCCCGAAGGCCTCATCCAGCACAGCGACCAAGGGGGCGACCGCATTGGTCGTGCAGGACGCATTGGAGACGATCCTATGGGCTGGGGTCAATTCAGCGTCATTGGCCCCCAGCACCAAGGTCAGATCAGCCTGTGGTGAAGGCCCCGAGATCAGGACCCGTTCGGCCCCTGCCTGCAAACCCTGCTCGGCCACGGCGCGATCGACAGCGCGGCCTGTGCATTCCATCAAGATATCGACACCCTGCAAGGGCAGTTTCGTCAGATCATGTTCCTGCGTGAAGGGAATGCGCCGCCCGTCCAGAACAAGCGCATCGCGCGCAGTTTCGACCCTGCCGCGATAGGGTCCGAAAACGCTGTCATATTCGAACAGATAGGCACAGGTTTCCAATGGCGCGATATCATTGATGGCGACCACTTCGATCTCGGGCCAGCCCTTGGGTTGCGCACCACCCTGCGCCCATGCCCGCAAGATCGAGCGGCCAATGCGCCCGAACCCGTTTATGACAATTTTGACTGGCATGGGGTAACGACTCTCGCGGATATGAGTTGCGCGCAGTCATGCATTTGCCACCGATATGTGCAAGCCGTCGCAAGCAACATCTTTCGCCGATCTGCCCCGAAGTGCCGCACCCCGCTCCACAAAGCAAAAACGCTGGCACCCCCACAGGACTGCCAGCGCTTGTAAGTCTCTTGAGGCTATGGGCCCTGCCCGCCTCAGGCCTTTTGCACCGCCTCGGCTGTAAGCTCGGCAAGGCTGATGCCTGCCTGCGTCATGGTCAGATAGGTGTAATCTGCCCCCGCCTCGCGGATTTGCTGCAGATGGTCTTCATGCAAGGCATGGGCAACAATCGGCCCCGTGAACCCGCGTTGACGCAAAGAGCGTGCGGCGATCAGCTTGGCTTCAAGATCATCCATCGCAAGGATCGCGGCTTTGATCTGCCCCAGATTACAACTGCGCAGGAAATTGCTATCCTCGGCATCGGCAAAAAACACATTGCGACCCGCTTTTTGATGCGCCTCGGCTTTGTAGTTATCGGCATCAAGCCCGAGCGGTTTGAGGCCATGCTCCTCCATGAATTCGTAAGAGGCGCTGCCGGTGCGGCCCATGCCGAAAATCATCACATCCGCATCCCCCATATCACGGGGCTGCTCATCTGGATGGATCGTGTCCAATTCAAAGCGGCGCAGCTTGGCTTCATAGCGCTCGTACAGAGGGTGCGCAAAGCGATTGAGCGGGGCCGAGATCACGAAGGAAATCGACACGGCAATCGCAAGCGGCACGACATATTCGGGCAAAACACCTGCGGCAACGATCAGACCAAATTCGGAATAGGCCGTCAGGCTGAGCGCGGTCAAAAAGGCACTGCGCGCACGCAGCTTGAAGGCGACAAGCAATGCAAAGAACAAGATGCCTTTCAACGACAGGGCCAGACCGACACCAATCGCAAAGACCATCGCGTTCCAATCTGGCAGGCCTGTCAGGCCGATCTGCAAAAAGAAGCCGACAAGGAAGACTTCCTTGAGCGACCAGAGCGAGTCGCCCAACTCCTTGGCGCGGGTATGGGTCGAGAGCAAAACCCCCATCACCAAGGCACCGATCTCGGACGACAACCCCATCGCCTCAAAGCCCATACCGCCAATAACAAGCGACAAGAGCATGCCCATAAGGACCATCAATTCATCATGGCCCGCGAAATCCAAAAGCCAGTGCAGCGCAGGGCGCAAGAACGGCAGGGCCACCAGCGACAGCGCCCAGATGTTCGGCGTCTGGCCTGACCAAACCGCCAATACCACCAGCGCGATAATGTCCTGCACAATCAAAATACCGATCGCGGTCCGACCGTGAAACGCACTCAACTCGCGTTTGTTTTCCAGCAGTTTCGCCGCCAGAACCGTCGAGGAGAACGACAAGGCAATCGCCACCAGCAAGGCCGTGTTCCAATCAAGCCCCATGATCAACTTGAGGCCGCCCGCAAAAACGGCCGCAGAGATCGCGAAATGCAACAGCGCACCGCCCAGAACCTGTGGTTGCGCAATCTGTTTCAGCTTGAGTTTGAGGCCGACCGTGAACAGCAGCATAAGCACGCCCAGATGAGCGACATGTTCAAGTGTCTTGCCCGCGTAGGTCGGCAGGCCGATGGAGGGGCCAAAGATATTGATCGCAAAACCCGCGCCCAGAAATCCCACCAAAGGCGGCAATCCAATTTGGCGCACAGCCAAACCGAAAAAGAATGCAAAACTGATTGTCACAACTTCGAACACAACGAAAACTCCTCTGCGACTCGCCACCTGACAGATCGTCAAATCACCTGCGGGTCTGTTTCGACGGCCACAAAGGCCCGCAATACAGCAGCAAGAACCGTGCCACGCCTTGCGCGGGGCAAGATCACGCGTTTGGAGGATGTGAGATTTCGATCAGACAGGCGAGCGAGGCTGCCAAAGCTGCGCTGCACAATGCATGGATTGATGGAAAATTGCGCCACCCTGACCTGGATGGCTTAAAAAACCTTCGCGAAAGCGTCCTGATCTGCTGTGGAATGGTAGCGGAGGAGGGACTTGAACCCCCGACACGCGGATTATGATTCCGCTGCTCTAACCAACTGAGCTACTCCGCCAAAACCAGTCGCGGACCTAAGGCAGGTGTCGCCGCGCGTCAACCGAAAAAACGCGTCACTGGTGAACTCTGATAACCCCTGCGGGCGGGATTGTCTGCCCTGCATATGTCACAGGCTCGGCGCGATGGTTAAAGATAAACCTTGTGCTGCCCGATTGACGGATGCGGATGCCTTCGGGAAGGACCTCGATGGCGATCCCTTCCGCCTCGCAGGCACGTGAAAGAATCCTCTCGAAGAATGCCTCATCAGGCCAGCCCGCAAGGTAGTGCAGCTTGCCCGCACGCAACAAGACAGGCGCGCCCGTTGTCGTTTGCTCAAGCACTTCCGCGCGGGTCTCGATCTCCTCCAGCCACAGTTTGACCGCGCCGCCCCCTGTGATGGCCACAGGCATATCGGGGCGCATGGTTTCAACCCGCGTCACCAAAGCCTCCAACCCCGGCAGATTGGGCGGCAAGGGGTCGGGGATCGACAGATGTCGGGTTTTGGCATTGGCCCTCGGGCCGATGATCGTGGTGCCTTTTGCTTGCTCCACGGCGCGCAGCAACGGCTCTGCCAATGTGATCGCGCCAGGGATCAGGACCAGATCATAGCCCGACAAATCGCTTGTGTCGGGCGGCAGGATATCTAGCGACAACCCCAATTTCCGCGCCGCGCGATAGGTCTCGAAGACAAGGCGGAAATAATCAAGGCCACGGCCCTGCGGCTGCACCTCCCACGCCCATGCCGAGGCATAGTCAAAAACCAAAGCCACAGGCGCTTGGGCTGTCTCCACATCGGGGCAGTGCGCCAATTCCGCCATCACCTCGGCCGCCTCATGGAAGGCGGGGGCTTGCACGCTATCGGGCCTGAGCATGCCTGCGTGGTATTGCTCTTGCGCAAAGGGGGCCTGACGCCAGCGGAAATAGCTCACGACCTCCGCGCCATGGGCGAAGGCCTCCCATGTCCAGAACCGCACCATGCCATCTAGGGGGGCGGGGTTATGCGGGGCCCAATTCACAGGGCCCGGCTGTTGCTCCATCACCCACCAACGGCCATGTCCGACCGCGCGGTAAAGATCATGGTGAAGCGCCTGAAAATCAGGGTCACCTTGGCGGGCATAGGCGCGCTTATGCTCGGGCGTCTCTTCCAAGCGGTCCTCAAGGAAGCCCAAAGGGTAGCTGTCCCAAGTGGCGATCTCCATCTGGCGTCCAAGCTCGAAATGATCGAACTCGGTGATCCGTCCCATATAATTGTGGCTGACGGGCGCGGTGGAGTGGCGGCGGATGATATCGACCTGCCCTTGGTTGAAGCGCGCCACCTGATCCGAAGCGTAGCGCCTGAAATCAAGCGCATGTGCGGGGTTGGGCTCGGTCACGGTCAGATTGGGCAATTCGATCTGCTCGAAGCTGTCATAGTCCATCGACCAGAACACATTGCCCCAAGCACGGTTGAGCGCCTGCGCGCTTTGATATTTCTGCGCCAACCAATCGCGAAACCCATCCCGCGCGGCGGGTGAATATGAGATCACGGTATCATGGCAGCCATATTCATTATCGGTCTGCCACGCCGCCACATGCGGGTTCGCACCATAGCGTTTGGCCACCTCTTCGGTGATGCGCATGGCCTCGGCGAAATAGCCTTGGTGGCTAAAGCAATAATGACGCCGAGAGCCAAAGCCGCGTGGATGGCCCATGGCGTCAACCGCCAGCATATCGGGATGGGCGTCCACCACCCAACGGGGCGGTGTGGCCGTGGGTGTGCCAAGAACGACCCTCAGGCCAGCCTCACCCAAAATCTCGATTGCGCGGTCCATCCAGCCCCAATCGAACTGGCCACGGGCAGGCTCTAGGCGCGACCATGCAAACTCTCCGATCCGCACCCAAGTCAGGCCCAGATCAGCCATCCGCGCGGCATCTTCGCGCCAGATATCCTCGGACCAATGCTCAGGGTAATAGCAAGTGCCAAGCGCGCGTTTGAGGGTCATAGGATCACCTGATGTTCGCGTTGTCCCTGCGCCAGTCCCGTGATGGCAAAGGTGTGACCGGCCTGCGCCTCCTGCCCTTGAGGCAGGTTTTCCGAAGCACTCGTGACAAACAAGGTGCTCAGATCATCGCCGCCAAAGGCGGGGCATGTGGGTTGGCTGGCCGCAAGGGGCACCGTGCTGAGCAACTCCGCGTCCGCGCTATAGCAGGCCACCCGCGACCCGCCCCATTCGGCGCACCAAAGCCGTCCCTGCGCATCAACCACAGCGCCATCAGGGTTGATGCCCGTCTCGCGGTGATCAAGGAAAACCTCGCCCTCTCGGGTAGGCCAACCCTCAGAGTCCAACGCATAGCGCCAGATCACATGCGCAGCCGTATCCGCGAAATAGGCCGTTTTGCCATCAGGCGCGAAACAGGTTGCATTGGGGATGGAAACACCGTCTCGAAGCTGGCGCAGCTCGCCCTTGTAGTAGCGATACAAAGCCCCCGCACCCGCCTCGCAGTTTATCCCCATCGTGCCGATCCAAAAGCCCCCCTGCGGATCAGCGCGCCCGTCATTGGAGCGCGTGACGGGGTTATCTGCCTCAAGCGGCACAAGCGATACCGCCTGCCCCGTGGTCAGATCAAAGCGGATCAAATCGGTCTGGGTCGCGATCAAAAGGGTCTCGGCATCAACCCATCCTGCCGCCGAAACATATCGGTCGAATTGCCATTCAACGGGTCCGTCAGTGGTTCGGCTCAAAAGCTTGTGGCTGACGATATCAAACCAGAAAAGCTGCCGCCGCTCAGGGTGCCATAGCGGGCCTTCGCCCAAGATGCAGGCCCGCTCGTCAAAACTGGCCGCAACGCTCATGCGGCAGCCCCGTCATAGGCGCGAATGGTGTCGGCGGCCCGCTCGGCCACCTCTTGCGCGCTCATCCCCGGCGCATAGAGCGAGCTGCCCAAACCGAACCCATCCGCCGAGGCCCGCAGCCAATCGGCAAAATTGGCAGGGCCAACGCCGCCCACCATATAGACCTGCGCCCCTTGCGGCAGCACCGCGCGCAAGGCCTTGAGGCCGTCAAATCCCATCAAATGGCTGGGGAAGACCTTCAGCCCATCCGCCCCCGCTTTGAGGGCGCCGAAACATTCGGTCGGCGTCAACACTCCGGGCCAGCTTTGCAGACCAAGACGTTTGGTTTCGGCCACGACCTCTGGGTCGAAATTCGGAGAGACGACCAGCTTGCCGCCGACATCTGCCACGGCGCGCACATCGGCAGGGCTCAACACGGTGCCAGCCCCGATCAGCGCCTCTTGGCCGCAGGCCTGCGCCATGCGCCCGATGCTCTCGATGGGGTCGGGCGAATTCAAGGGCACCTCGATCTTGGTGATGCCCGCCGCGATCAAACCCTGCGCGACAGGCACGGCCTCATCAGGGGTGATGCCGCGCAAAATGGCAATCAAGGGGCGGCTCATGCGATGGTCTCCGCGAGGGATTGATAGACGGCGCTCAGCCCTTTGAGGGTCAGCGTATCGGCTTGCGAACGGGTCACAAAGGCCCCTTGGCTTTCCAAAGCGCGGGCATAGAGATCAACCAGCAGCGCGGCCCCGACCACGGCCACATTCTGCCCCAGCCAATAAGGTTTCGCCCCCGCAAGCTCGGCCCCGATCAACAGGCCTGACAGACGCGCACGGGCGGCATCAGGCGCAAGCCCCGCCAAGACATTCTCGGCGCGAATTGCAAAGAGCATCTGCGCGATTTTTTCTGGACGCGAGAGCGTTTCCTCCAAGGCCGCGTCAAAGGCCTCGGCGTGCAAACCTTCCGAGGCCACGCTATGGCGCAGCACCGATTGACGCGACAGAAGGTCAAACATCTCGCCCGTCATGAAGGTCTGGAAACTGACAACTTCGCCCGCGCTGATATGCACCCATTTGGTATGGGTTCCGGGCAGGCAGAGGACGCCGTCGAATTCCGGGGTATCGGATAAAAAGCCCGCGATCTGGGTTTCCTCACCGCGCATCACATCCGCCGATGGCTTGGACTGCGACAGACCCGGCTGGATGAACAGGCGAATTCGGCCATCCGTCCCCGCCACGCGGTGGGGCGCCAGCGCGCTCGGTTTTGCGGGGGCCTTGATATAGGGGGCCTCGGACCAGCCTTGGCGCGATCCGATCATGCCGCAGGCCAAGACAGGCAGGGGCTGCGCGCCCAACCAAGGCTCGATCAAAGACAACAGCGCAGGCTGGAAATCCTCAGGCGAGTTCATCCGCGCCATACCATCGTCAGAACAGGCCTCGGCCTTGACGCTGCCATCGGCCTGCATCGCCCAAGCGCGCAAATGCGATGTGCCCCAGTCAACGGCGATCCAATCTGCATAGGTCATCGCGCCGCTCATCCTGTTGTCACCACGCCGCCATCAACCACCAAAGCCTGACCTGTCATCATGCGGCTGGTTTTTGAGGCCAGATAAAGGGTCGGGCCGACGATATCTTCGGGTTTGAGATGCTCCTTGAGGCACATCTTTTCCATATGGGCGGCCAGATCATCGGGGTTGGCCCACATCTCAAGCTGCTTATCGGTCAGCACCCATCCAGGCATCAGCGCATTGACGCGGATATTGTCGGGGCCGAATTCACGGGCCAAGCCGCGCGTCATCGCCGTGATGCCGCCATTGGCCGTCATATAGGACGCATAGCCCGCCTGCCCCATCATATAGGAAATCGAGGAGAAATTGATGATCGAGCCACCGCCTGCGGCCTTCATCCCCTCAAGCACGGCCTGACAGGCAAAGAAATAGGCCTTGAGGTTGATCGACTGGGACCAATCCCAAAAGTCCTCGGTCACCTCTTGGGCTTTGTGGCGTTTGTCATTGGCGGCATTATTGACCAGAACGGTGATCGGGCCATGGGCCTCGGCCGAATGAGAGATGGCGCTGCGCAACGCGTCAACATCGGTGATATCGCAGGGCAGGAACAAGGGCGTGCTGCCCGTTTTCTCCGCCATCTCATCGACAAAAGCCCCCGCATCCGAGCGTTGCACAAACCCCACCTTCGCACCCTGCCGCAAGAAACCCTCGGTCAGGGCAGCCCCGATCCCCGAGCCTCCACCAGTGATGAATACGGATTGCCCCGACAGGTCGGGGAAGGTGGCGGTTGTCATGCGGCTCTCCTGTTGCGGCACCATTGGGGCAGCATATCACCATGAGCCGCGATCAGATCATCGATCAAGGATCGGATTTGGCGCAAATCAAGCTCGGCGGCGGTATGCGGGTCCATATAGGCCGCGTGATAAATATGAGATCGGTCTTCGTCCAGCAGCGCGCGCACGACCAATTCCTGAACAGTGATCTGGCTGCGCATGATCCCCACCAATTGCGGCGGGATATCGGTGACCACGGTCGGCTGGCATCCGTTTCGATCCACCAATGTCGGCGTCTCGACGGCAGCACCCAAGGGGAGTTGCGGGATCTGGCCACGATTGGGCAGGTTTGCATAAACCGTGACGGGTGCATTGGTGACCATGGCATTCATCATCTCGGCGGCGAATTCATGGCTCTTGGGCACATCAATGCCTGCGGCGGTTTGCAATTCCTTGGCCTGCTCGGCCCAACCTGCGGCCTGCTCGACGCAGCGTTTGGGATATTCATCCAAGGGAATGGCGAACTCCTTGATCAGGTCCTCGCGCCCCTCCTTGATGAACCACGGCACATATTCGGCCAGATGCTCGGAACTTTCGGTGCAGAAATAGCCGAAATGCTCCATCACCTCATAGCGCACCTTATTGCCACAACGCGGCATCAGAAGCGGCGGCTTGGGCAGGCGACCTGTTTGGTAGCCCTCCTGCAGCGCGGGATAGAGCGATTTGCCCTGATGGCTCAACTCCAGAAAGAAGGCCACATGGTTCACGCCTGCGACGCGATGCTTGATCTCATGTTTGGGCAGGTCGAGATCATGGGCGATTTCCTCGACGGTGTTTTGCACCGAATGACATAGACCCGCCTGTTTGAGACGCGGGAAGCGCTCGGCCAAGGCCCATGTGTTGATCGCCATCGGGTTCACATATTGCATCAACAAGGCATCAGGACACAGCCGCATCATATCCTCGGCCACCTCCCAAAGATGGGGAACCGTGCGCAGGCCGCGCATGATGCCGCCCACACCAAGCGTATCTGCAATCGTCTGCCGCAGCCCATAGGTCGCGGGGATGTCAAAATCGATCACGGTCGAGGGGCGGTATCCCCCTGTCTGGAACGCGGTGACCACGAAATCAGCGCCATCCAACGCGCGCGCGCGGTCGGTCGTGGCCTCGACCGTGGCCCCTGTGCCCATGGT
>ENA-OUOG01003043-OUOG01003043.1-marine-metagenome-genome-assembly--contig:-NODE-3043-length-16320-cov-5.951425_pt1 | contig 16320 bp, 8 predicted proteins | sample MGYA00248635_ERZ508505 | MGnify/ENA primary metagenome ERZ508505 (study PRJEB26176, sample SAMN06267871) | marine metagenome | isolation source: Saanich Inlet, British Columbia, Canada | place: Pacific...
AACCACCAGAGTCAGACCCTATGGAAGAAGATGAAGTCACATCGAGCTTGAAGAGGGATCGGGACTATTGGAATTGGTATAACTCTGGGCAAAGGCGAGAAGCTCGACTTGAAGAACGACCCGCAAAACGCCAAAACATTAAACTTGATAGACCGTTCGGTATTTTTGCTCAGTCAGGTGAGAACAAACGCAAGGCGGAAAGCCAAGAGCCTGTGAGCATCGAGGAAGTTCGTGAGGATATTAACGATCTGAGAGCAAAAGATATGGACACATTTCATAACACTCCTTATCAATTTCGAAAGGTGTTGCTTAGAACTCGTGAGCCACCGACAGAGAGCGTCGCTCCACCAGAAAGCGTCGCTCCGACTGCTCCGAGAGTAACTCCAGGCATACCGGAACCGTCAACCGCTGGATATAAAATGTCGAGTACAAGTAAGATGGCAACCACCCAGTATAAATATTTACATGTTGATTCAAGCAATCGTTTGACTCACGAGACCAACTCCAAGCTCATGGTTAATTTTGGTGGACTGCCCCTCGAGAATGTAAAGCGTGTCGCCGTGCTAAAGTGTGCGATTACCAATACGCATCATAACGTCTATCAGTCGCACGACTCGGTGGACAATATATAAAAAAGTTTCTATTGTCGAATGTCCTCGAACCCGTGCAACACCACGACGCCGCCGGCGACGCTCGCCCACGCGACTTTGCCCTCGAGATGGGCTTCGCCAACCTCGCGACGCAGCGCCGCCGCCGCCGCCGCCGCCGCGCGAAACGAAGGCGCGCTCGGCGAGGATGTCGTTTTCGTTTTCGTTTTCGTCGCGCCGTTTTTTAAAGAATGTTCCTTCTCGCTTCTCCGTTCCAAAAAAACGTAAAACAGAGGCTCGCCGGGGTTCTTCTTCGAGAAGTTCCCGTTCGGCGCGTACGCGCGGAACGCCGGCGACGCGACACACATCGACGCCCTTCCTTCCGACGCGGACGCCGATGGAGGTTTTTTTTTTGCAGAGAAGACTTTTTCGTCGCGAGCGGTTTCCGCCGTTTCGTCCGCGTTTGGCGTAAGCCACCGCCGCGCGGACGGGTACCACGCCGGGTTCGAACCTCGGTTCGCGTTTCGTTCGTATACATGCGTCTCGGTCTCGTCAATCTCGTCATTCGTTTCGGTCTTAATCGTATCGCACGTAGTGTCGTTCGCGTCGTCGCGCCAGACGCTCCCCGCGCCGGCGTAAAACGCGTGGTCGTTTTTGTTTCGCGCGAACCGTTTTGGCGACGAATGATCGTTTTTCCATTCCGCGTTCCAGGGCGCGCCGTACCTCCGCACGACGTACCCGCGCCTCGCGAGGTGCGCGTACACCAAATACAGATCGCTCGAGATTTTCCTCGATTCGTTCGTACGTGAGTGACCCGCGACGCACAGCGCCCTCGCGGCGCGCAAAGACAGAGGCTCGCGATCGTTTTTGCTTCGTAAAAGCGCCGCGCGCTCCGTCTCGACTAAAAACGCAATCTCCTCGGGGAACAAAAACGTTTGCGCGCCTACGACGTACCCCATGCGGTTCATGTGCTTGCCCCTCGGTCGAACAACCTCCGCCACGCCCAGCTCGGAGCGCCACACCGCCACGGTCACGTTGTCCGCGTTTGAACTCAGGCGCCGATTAAGCGCGGCGCACAGCGTTTGAAACTTGGCGAGCAGACGCGGACGCGAAGAAAGGCTACCTCCGTCCACGGAGGCGAACGCCGTCGCCGTCTCACCGGAGACGTGCGCGTGAGCGCCTTCGAGTACCGCGCCATCGATGTTCTCGTCGTCCGCGTCGGCGTTCGTCGCGCACAAACGACGACCGTCGTCCCCGGCGCCCTCGGCGTCGCCCGCGGGTCGTCGATTCCCGGCATCCGCCCTCGGGGCCGCCGACGCGCGAATCGACTTCGGGCCCCCTCGCTTGAACAGCTCCGAGGCGTCAGCGGGGTCGCTCGCGGGGCGCTTCTCGCCGCGACCCGAGCCGCTCGGCAAACCGGGAGGGTCCATGCGAGAGCGCGGGACACGCCTCGACGCCGCGCGCGCGCCGTGCGTGCGCCAGTCTCGCGCGAGACGAAACGTGCCGGCGCCGGTCGTCGCAAGCACCGCTTCCGAAGCCGGTCATTTCGCGGTCACATCCTCCCGTTAGCCCTCGGCAGGTTGACTTCGTGTTTCGTTTCGGTGCCGTCGCGCGCGCGACTTCGCGCGGCGCGCCGCAGACGACCGCGCGCGACCGCCCGCGTTCGTCCCGCGGCGCGGCGCTCGTCCGGTCGCCGCCGCGGGCGCGCCGGCGTTTGTCGCCCCGATGCAGCAGAGGCTGTGGCGAGGCGCGGGCGACGATGATGTCCGGCCGAACGACGGCGGCGCGCGCGGGTGGTGGGGAGCGAACCCGTCGTCGTCGCGCGGCTCGGCCGGCGACGCCGCGCGCGACGGCCGGCGTCCGCTCCGCGCGCACGGGGACGACGACGACGACCGCGGCGAGCTCTCCAGCGGCGGCGAGAGCGACGACAGCCGCGCGACGGTGGTGACGCACGGCGTGGGTTCGGGTTCCCGCGCGCATCACGGCAAGTCGCTCTCCGGGGTGTCCTCCTCGGGGGGCGACTTCGCGAGTAACTCCGACGCCGAGCGAGGAGACGGCGAGTTCGGCCGGGGACGCGAACCGACCAGGGGCGGCAGCCACGGCCGGGTTGGGTCGCTCGGGTCCATCGGCGGGTCCATCGTCGAAGCGCGAACGGAGATGGGATCGCACACGTCGCACGTGCGCGTCGGATCGCTCGGCGTCGGTTTATCCGGCGACGCTACGCTTCGCCGCGTGGACAGCAAGACGCACGTGGTGGAAGCGTTGGCGAGCGTCCCCGGTCTGCACAAGCGAGGCATCGATCTGCCGATGACCAAGCGCTTAGCGTTCCGGAAGTGTCGGGGCGTCGCGCGGAACAAAAGTTTACTAGCGCTGCTCTTGATGCTCTTCGTCGTCGCCGCGACGTCGCGGCGCGCGCCGAATCGATCGCGAGCTTTGGATGATCCGCGCCGCGACGCCGGAGGTTCGGAGCTCGGATTCTCCGCGAGGCGGTTCGGGCAGCGCGGCGCGTTCGGGGACGGGGACGCGGTTCGGGACGGCGCGGGGATCCGCGGGGAGGCAGGGGACGAGGAAGGGACGCGGTTCGGGACGGGGCGGGGCGGGTGAGCGCGAAACGAAACCATTTAGGCGAAGTGAATATTCTCCTTTGACGCGTTTGACGAATCTGCTTCGAAACACTCGACATCGAGCGCTCGAACCGCCGGGTCTCTCAGTTCGTTTTGGTTTCGGCCGACAAACCACCAAAAAAATCTTCGGCACGGGCAAACAGTCACGACTTCCGTGTCGATCGCACACCGTCGTACCCGAACGTGTAGCTATGTGTGTACAGAAAGCGTGCGAGTCGCGCGCGGCGAGGCTCGCCGCACTCGACGACGCGCGTTCGCCCCGCGTTCGCAACTCGTCGACAAACCACACGTCGAGAGGCTCGAGGGCGGGTCACCTCGGCGTCGGCGAGACGAGGTCGCGGTTCTCGGAACGCGAGGAAGGCGGAGGAACGCAGGTGCGCTTTGTCACGCTCGAACGCTCGCGATGGCGCGTGGTGTTGCGTTTGTCCGTCCCCGCCGGGACGGACGCGCGAGACCGCCGCGCCTCGGTCGATCGCGCGAACGCGCGCGGGAAACGCTCGACCGCAGACACGACGCGGTCGTTCGGCGCTCGTCGTGCGCGGCGGCGCATTCGGCGCCATCGCACGCCGCGCGTCGCGCGTGCCGGGGACGGCCGTCGCGCTGTTTTCTCGGACACGTTGTTTGTTGGCTGCTTTTCGCGATCCGGGACGCGCTCGCGCGCGCTCCGGGGCGCTCGGAGCCGCCCCAAACGATTCGTCTCCGCTTCGTCTCCGCGTCTGACCCATTCATCGCGTTCTTACAATCGTCCCAATGACGCAGGCGGCTCCGGAAATCCGTTAGACGCACTTCGGCGCGCGCGCGGTTACCCACCCCCCGACGGCCGAGATGATGTCCATCTTCAAGAAGGCTGCGCCCGAACCTCCCGCGAAGGTGGAGCCCAAGGGGAGCGCGTACGACCTCGACATCGAGGCGGACGGGGACGATCCCGCCACCGCCGCGACCGTGGTCAACGCGCTGTACGCCAAGTACAAGAAAAACGTGCGTGTCCCCGACGAAACCCACGCACGCGCCGCTCGAATCCAACGCGCGCGCGCGGACTTAGGTCACGGCGACGTCCCAAACGACTACGACGCCCTTTTTCGTCGGTCGTCGCGTCCCGGCCTCCCCGCGTCCCCGCGTCCCCCAACGCCGCTCGCGCGCTCCCTCCTTCCGGGCCCGCGCGACGACGCGCGCTCCACGCGTCGCGATCGGCTGGAAACTCAGGCTGGCGCGCGCGGCGACCGGTCCCGGCGACGCGGCCTAGATAGGCCGATGTCACCATCGAAATCGATGGTTCCCTTCCCTTTCACGTTTTTTTACTGACGGACGCTTCCGAAAACAAAACGTATAATTACGTTTTCCCATCCGACGCGATGTTCGAAACCTCACCTCGCAACAAACACATCAGCGCGAGCGCCGCAAGGATTACGCCTCTCTGTTTTCCTTCCTGGTGTTCGTGGGGTTCTACATGGCCATCCTGTTTTTGCAGAGAAGCGCTTCAGAGGCGTACGAGCTGACGAGCACCCTCAAAGCGAATCTGATCCCGGAGGAGACGACGATGAAGGGCTCGGCGGAGGTTCGGGAGTGGATCGCGGACGTGGTGACGACGACGTGGCAGGACGCGCAGTGCGGTGACGGGCGGTGCGAGGCGCCGTTCGAGTACCCCGAGTACGGCCGGTTCGGGTGCAAAGCCGACTGCAACTTGCTCAAGTCCGCGGCGCAGATCACGCCCATCCAGATTGACATCTACTACAACTTTTCCCACCCCAAGGGCTCGGTGTCGCCCATCGACCTGATGAACGACGCGGCGTGGAACCTGTGCCCGTTGGAGGTGGACGAGCTGATCGGCCCGAAGAAGATCTTCCACGGCAGCGACTGCTACTACGAGGAGGACCAGAAGTTCGAGGAGCAGGTGGGACACATCGTGCGCGAGATTGACGACGTCCCCGACGGCGACTGGACCATCGTCGTGAAGAAGGACATCTTTCTGAAAGTCGCCGGCGCGGTGCGTCCGCGCCTTAACGTCACCGTCGAGGCGAAGAACAAAAGGTTGCTGCTCGCCGCGCACTACGGTCAGATCCGGCGCAAGCACGAGGTGGCGACGTACGAGTGGATCAAGTCTAAGCTGGAGCGGACGAACCACTCGATCGCGCTGTATCAGCTGTCGGACAGGAAGCGCCTCGATAACGACACGCTCGTCGCCAAGAACAAGACGGAGGAGGATCATTTCGAGAACGGGTACTATACAGGTAACCAAACCTTGCTCGAGGCGGAATACTTGCTGAACGAGACGATGGTGAACAACTCCTTCGACGCCGGTTCCGGATGCCAGGAGAACTTCATGAAGGCGGATTACCTCAACGTCACGGATTTCGCGACAAATCCCATATCGCTGCATAACAACTCGTGGTTGTGGAGCACGGAGAGCCTACAGAGCGCGTGCAAGTGCGTGGTCGGCGCCGAGGACGCCTCGGACACGCAGGAGTACTGCTACTGCTACGGCCCGGACACGACCACCAACCCCGACTCGGTGGTGGACCCCGTGACGGGCGCGCAACTGACGTTCGCGCAAGCCAGGGCGCGCGCGTGCGCGGAGACGATGCGGTGGATCTTGCTCGGCCCTGTTGGCACGTCTTGGAACATCTGGTACGGCGGCGTGTGGGCCAACAACAAAGGCGCGCAGCAAAACATCAGCGCGCTCGCGGATGCCGAGTTCTCGACCGTCTTATCATGGCTCTCGCAGCTCTCGCCCGTGACGTACTTCGAGATTAACCAGATGAAGGGCACGGATGAGACGCGGCTTGACGAGGCGAGTCTGGACACGCTGAAGAACGACAACGTTTTGTCCGAACGCGCGTCGGACGGGAACGCTTCTGTCTTGGCCAACGCCATTCGCGTCAATTACCCGTACAAAGAACAGCTCGTGGAGTTGATCGACAATCGATTGGCGAACGTGAACGTTCCGGACCTGGTCACGCCGCTGTACCTCAGCCCGCCGGTGTTCCCGTTCAACTTTTCGTACATCGTCCCGGAAGGGCTCGCCGTGGCGGACGCGCGATACCCCGACGACGACCTGCACGCCGACGTCGACGTGGACATCGTCGAGTGGAACCCCGCGGTGCTCGCGAGGCAGCAGTACGCGTTCATGACGTGCAACCTCGAGCAGCGCGCGGAGCAGTACATCGGCACGTGCGCCAAGCCCGAGGACCTGACCGGGCCGCTCATCGCGAACCCGTCGGAGATCAACGGAGACTTGGAGGTGTACCTGAGCCAGGCGCGATTCCAGAAGCTGTGCGACAGCATCTGCTACTGCTCCGAGGTTGGCGTGGACGGCGAGGGTGACGCCATCACCAAGGTCGGGTGCTCGACGATCGCCGGCGAGGGGTACTACTGCACGTGCGAGGTGTGCGAGCGCACCGCGCAGTTCGATAACGTGGTGTACCCGGTGAACGAGACTGCCGCTTCGGGACGCAGACTGCTGGCGCACGGGGGCGGCTCCGTGGAGGATGCGATGGCGATGTCCACGCGCGTCCCCTGGGCGGCGGCGCACCGGCGTCATTTGCTCGAGAAGGGCCCCGGGCGCCGCCGCGCGGGCGGCGGTCGGCGTTTGCTTCAGACTGACCTGGACACCATCCTGACCGCGGTGCAGGATTTGGCGACGAAGCAGAGCGACATCGACACGAAAATCGACAACGTCAAGAGCGCGCAGGCGCTCGCTAACCAGCAAGCCACCGAGCACCACTCCGACACGTCGCTGGAGAACATCATCAAAGCTGGGTTCGATGACTTGAAAAAAGGCACGGACTCGCTCTCCGCGTCGTTGGAGGAGATCCTCGCGAAGCAACAGCAAGCTTTGGCGGCGGCGCAGGAGTCGCTCGCGATCCAGGAACGCACAAACGCTTTGGCGGAAGCCGCGGAGCGCGCCATCGACAAGCTGGAAGCGGCTGTTGAGAAGCAGAAGGCGTCAATCAACGCCGCGTACGACAACGGCGCGTTCGCGGACGTCGCGCAGTACGTCGCCATCCAGGAGGATGCCGTGGTGACCCGCGAGAAGAAAGCGAAAGAGAACGTGCTGATGAACTCTCCGTGCCAGATGAAGGTGCTTTACTACTCGTTCTCGCTGGACAACTTCAACAACACGGAACCCCCCGTGGCGTACCGCGAACGATTCATCGGGCTCAACAACCGCGTCCTGGCTGGGATGTTGGTGTACGTCGAGCGCAAGAACTTGCGCAAGTGCCCGAGTTCGCGATTCGACGACATCGACGCGACGTGTTCCGGGGGAAGAGACGTGTCTTCGTACGGCGTCGACCCCGTGTTCAAACTCGGCACGCCTCTGTACAACGCCGATTACGACAACTTCGAGACCATCACCAAGGTGTACAACTGCACGGCTTTCGAAGCCGGCCTCGACGGGGTTTCCGCGACGTACAACGACGGCTCCGATAACGCCGACACGGGGAACTTCGAGCCGTACTGCGCGGAGCTGTTCAACCCCCGAGACATTCCGTACGGGTTCCGACACAAAGCCCTGCCCGGGTACGACGCCGGGTTCCCGTACTTTTTCGACATCAACCTCAGCGCGGACGAAGCGCAGCGGTGGATCGACGTGATGAACTACGGGTTGATGATTGACGACGTCAAGACTGAAAAAGTCACCGCGCAACTCGTCGTGTACAACGCCGAGCTCGGGTATTTCGGGAACGTGATGGTCTTTTTCGAGTTCTCCGAGGGTGGCAAGGTCCAAGTCACGCACAGCGTGAACACCATCAAGGTGGAGCTGTACGACTCGGACGCGGATATGTTCCGGTTAGGCATGGAAGTCGTGCTGTGTCTGGGCGTCGCGTGGAGCGTGTACGAAGAACTCATGGACGTGTTCGAAACGAAGAAACACACCGGAACTTATTCCGCGTATTTCGCGTCCGTGTGGAACTACGTCGACGTCGCGAGCATTTCGTTACACGTGCTGACGCTGATCATGTGGTTCACGTTCGGGTTCTCGCTCGCCGCGAGCTTCGCGCCGGACATACACTACGACATCTACAAGAACCTCGAGGCGAGCGCGTTCGTGACCAACTTGAAAGTCCCTAACCAGATGGTGGAGATGGGCGCGATGTTTTTGGAGATGAAGAGCCTGGTGGAGTACTTACAGCTGTACATGACGTTTTCGGGGATCAACATCATGCTCTTACTCGGCCGCATTCTGAAGCTGATGGATTTCCAGCCCAGGCTAGGCGTGATCACGCACACGCTCGCGTTAGCCACCGCGGACTTGACGCACTTTTTCGTCATCTTCGCCATGATCTTCATGGGGTACGCGTTCATCGGGCACGTCATCTTCGGGTACTCGTCGTCGCACTTCGCCGACATCACCGCTTCGGTGAACTCGCTGTTCCAGAACTTACTAGGCGACATCACGTACTTCATGGAGGACTTCAAAACCAGCAACGGGCTAAACTTCGTGGTGGCGATGATCTACTTCTACACGTTCAACATCTTCGTGTTTATGATCCTGTTCAACTTTTTACTAGCCATCATCTGCGACGCGTTCGGCGAAGTCAAAGCCAACGCTTCGGAAAGCGTTTCGGTAACCACCGAACTCGGCCCGATGTTGCGCGACTCGTGGCGCACGACGTTCCGCTCCTTCTACCGCAACCACGTTCCGGAGGACCGCGTGCGGCGACAGCTGAAGATCTGGAAGGGCGAGAACCCGGACGAGTCGGACGAGGAGGAGCACGACGAGGGACCGGAGAAGGTTATCAAGTACGGCGACGCGAAGGAGCTCGACGTCGCCGGTTTGCGTCGCGTGCTGCGCCGCTGTGTCATCGAGACGTACCAGCGAAGCGCCGAGAGCCAATTTCTTTTGTCCAACAAAACCGGCGGGGGCGTCGGTATGTTCCGCGGGTCTAACTCGAAGAAGAAGCGCGAGCCGCTCGCCACGGCGGCGGAGATTGAAGCCGCGGCGGATATGCTCATGACGCAGATGGGCGTCGAGCCGGAGGGCGCCGAGGAGGACGACGACGGGCCAAGCGAGCTCGAACTGTTACAGGGCTCGCTCGAGAAGCTCCTCAAGGCGCAGCAGCGGCTCGTGGAGGGGCAGGTGAAGGTGATCGAGGGCCAGGCGCGCATGGCGGACAGGCAGGAGAGACTCTCCGACCTCGAGAAGCGCATCCTCGGCGTGCTCGAGAAACCGCCCGGGCGGTGAAGCGGAGGCGAAGAGGCGGCGGGACGCGACGACGACGCGCTCGCGGCGAGTGAAAAGTAAAAATCGGCGCCGACGCGATACGCGCGACGCGGTACACGCGACGCGGCGCGCGACGCGAGCGCCACGCACAAGGTGCGGCGCGCCCGGTTTGTTTGTTTATATACACGTATGCGATACTTCATCTGCTCTGCCATTTTTTCGCACGACGCGCGGCGTCGGCGAACGCGCGCGACTCGCGCCGCGTCCGTGTCTCTCGCTCAAACGTCGCGCGAAAAAAAAAGCGTCAGCGTCTCGCGCCGTGAAACACCGACGTGGAGAACCCGCGATTTGTTTCGGATGATCGCGTGGAGCGGTGGTTTTTTTTTCGGCCGCGGAGACAGTCCGTCCTTTCCGGAAAAGACGCGTCAAGACGCATCGGAAAATTCGGAGGTTCGTGACTCGTCGATTCTGTCGTTTTTCACGGCTCGTCTGGCACGCAGCGTTCGTTGTGATTCGTTCGCGCCAATCGAGCGAATAAAGATCTCCGAAATCTATGAGTCGGACGAGCCTCGCTCCACGCTCGCGTCGCGGATCGCGAGGACCATCCGCGGACAGGGAACCTCCCATAGCGCCCCGCGCACCGAGTCCGGCCCGCTCGCGCCCGTGCCCACACGAGCGCGCAGACGATGGGTGTCCCCGTCGCGTGCGCCGCGCGTGTCCCCGCTCGCGCGAACGCGCGTCAGACCCGCCGAGCGCCGAAGCGCGCGGCCGCGCTTCGCGCATCCTCCTCGGTGGCGCCGCGCTCGCGCGTCGCCGGCGTGGTCGCGTTCGGGCGCGAGACGCGCCAGAGAGCGCTCTCGGACAAGGAGGCGGACGCGGCGACGGAGAAGGACGCGGACGAGGAGACCGAGTCCGGGGAGTGTCCTCTGGGCTTCGGCAAGAACGGACGCATCACGACCGCGGTGGATGGCATCAAGAAATCCATCTACGTCAACTTCATGAGCGCCGCGGAGCCGCTCACCATGGAGCAGGCGAAGGCGTCCGCGGCGTCGGTCGACCCGAAGGACGTCCTCGTTCTCGATAACAAGGTGTTCCTGCAGTCGCTGAAGAAAGCCATCGAGGACCCGGTCGGGATGCCCGCGGCGATCCTCGACTGGCACCGGCAGGTGGACTGCGACACCGTCGGCATCGAGAACCCGATTGGCCCGGGGTGCGTGTCGACCATCGACCCGCGCGTGGTGGAGTACGTGTGCAAGACCAACGCCGGCAACTACCGCGACCGTTTGCTGCCGGACATCTTTCGCTTAGTGCTGAAGGACCTGGGCGTCACTGGGTCGCAGGGCGAGTATAACCGGCAACACCGCAAGGTGTGCCAGAAGCCGTTCATCAACAACACATTCCTGCAGACGTTTTCCACCGTGGTGGAGTCGCGCGTCGCGCATCTGTGCGAGTCGTGGGAGATGGCGAGCGAAAAGGAGAGCGGCGTTTCCGGCGCTCACGGAAACGCGCCCGCGATGGTCACGGACGTGGACCTGCACTCGCAGCACCTGCTTCTGGACATCATCTCGCCCATCTCGTTCGATTACAACTTCGAGCTCCTGGAGAAGTCAAGGGAGGTCATAACGGGGTCGGAAGCGAAGTTCGTGGCGAACCCGATGTTAGAGGCGTACCACCGGTCCGCGGAGATCATGGGCGAGGTTTTTATTACCCCTCTGCCGCTTTTGGAGCTGGGCGCGAAGCTCGGTATCGGCCGCCTGCGCGAGCTCACCGCCGCGTACGACGACCTGGAGAAGATGGGCGACGACATCGTTAAGCGGCGCCGAGCGCAGCATCAGGCGACGCTCGACGCCGGGAAGGAGATTGAGCAGGTTTGTCTCTTGGACACGATGCTGTTTCTGGAGGACCCGGAGACGGGCGAGCGCGCGTACACCGACGAAGAGCTGTGGGGCGACATGAACGACATCATGGCCGCGGGGCACCAGACGCAGGCGGCGACCATGACCATGGCGTTGCTGTACATCTCGCGCGACGAGGACGTGAAACGGAAAGTCGAGGCGGAGGTGTCGTTGCTCGGCGGCCGCGCGCCGACGTTCGAGGACGTCTCGGAGGGTCGTCTGACGTACACGCAGCACGTCATCAAGGAGGTGCTTCGCATGCACCCCCCGATCCACATGTTCCCCAGGCTGGCGTCCGAGAGCGACGTGATGCCCACCGGGCACAAGGTGGAGAAGGGTGACCTGATTTTGCTCAGCACGTGGGCGATGGGCCGCAACCCGCGGGTGTGGGAAAACCCCGAGGCGTTCGACCCCGACCGCTTCACGGACTTAAGGCTCGAGCAGCTCGCAAGGTCGCAGGCGGAGCCGGGCGCGACGGACGACGAGATCGAGCGCGCGGTGACGATGCTCAAGTCTGGTCGGGATTTCATCTACACGCCGTTCGGCGCCGGTCCGCGATCGTGCATCGGGGGTCTGTTCTCGCTCCTCACCGTGACCACAATCGTGGCGTCGTGCGTGCAGAAGTTCGACTTCTCCCCCGACGAAGTCTCGTTACCGAAAGAAGCGCCTATTCCTTTGCGGTACGACGTCACCATGTGCTACCCGAACGGGCTCAAGATGAAGGTGAGAAGAAGAGACATTAAGAGCGGTAAAGTGGCGAGCGAGCCGACGCCGGCGGCGGCGGGCGCGCGGTGACGCCGCGTCGTTCGCGGATGACGTGAGGTTTATTTTTTCGCCGCGCGCGAGTTTCTGAGCGGCTTTTGCGCGTTTTCTTCTTTAGACTCTATTGTACTCATTCATCGTTAAAACCGAGCGCGTTTCTCGTGTGTAGTGCGGCCACGCGCGTCACCGCCACCGCGACATCCCGCCAATACATAAAAAAAAAGAAACGAAAGTCATCGCCTGAAGAGGATCCTCGTAAGCACGCGGAACGCGATGGTCAAAATCTGTCGCGCGAAGAGCTGCGCGAATCGCGCTAAGAATCCGCGCGCGACTCGACCTGCGATTTCGCCGAGTCGACCCAAAACGACGGCGAGCTCGGAGTCAGCGCCGGGCGCTCTCGGACTTGCCGTGTTCCGCGCACCTCCGCCCGGTTTCGAACCCGGGGGTGGCGGGTTTTGGAACCGGCCTCCCTCGAACACGCGGCTGGAGTGCGGGACGCCCGCGCTTTGGCCGTTGCCGTAGTAATCGTAGGGACCGCCCGCGCCGACGACGCGTTCGGAAACGTTCACGGTGGTGTATCCGCTTTTACTCGTCGTGGTCGTGGTCGTGCGCACGACTCGCCGACCGTCTGAACGCGTCACGATCTCCTCGCGCACGGAGACGGACCCTTGGGCGTTTTGAGCGTTTCCGCGTCTCGACGCGTCGCCCATCGATTCAAACACGCCCCTCGCGAGCTCCGCCCACTGCTCGGGCGTGACGCCTCCTCTTTGCGCGAAGCCCCCCCCCGGAAATCCACCCGCCGCGCCGCGAAGAGTCGCGTTCCGCGTGAACTCCTTCACGAAGTCGCGCACGAACGGGTTATCTCCGAACATCTCGTGAAACATCTTGTCCGCGTCCGTTCGCGTGTAGTCCGTCCCGGAGTGAGCGTAATAGTTCCCGGCGCCGTCGCGGCGATATGCCGCGCCGCCGCCGGCGGCGTCAGAGGCTCTTCGCGCGCCGCCTTGACTGGTGTATCCGCTCCGGCGCCACTCACTGCTCGTGTCTTGCCTTTGGCTCGAAGACGTACCGCCGCCGCTCGACGAATTACCGCGGCCGCTCAGCGCCTGGTACGCCTCCGAGACCTGCTTGAACTTCTTCTCCGCCGCCGCCTTCGCGGCGCCCTCCTTGTGGCGGTCGGGATGCCACTTCATCGCCTCGCGGCGGTACGCGCGCTTGAGCTCCTCCGCGGACGCGCCGGGGCGCACCCCGAGCGTGTCGTAGAAGTTCTGGTTGGACACCCCGGAGGCGGTAAACCCCCGCCACGGCGCGAAACGACCTCTCCACGGCGAGCCCCGTACGCTCGCGCGCGCCGACGCGTCGCGTCCCGACGCGCGCCGAGTTGAGTCGACCGAGGCGTCGGCGAAGGCGCCCGCCCGCGCCGCGGCGTACGACGCCGAGTGGAACGAGCGATGCGCGTCCAGCGGCGTCTCGAGAGACGTCCACCGCCGCGCCGCCGCGCGCGCCGCGCACCGCGTCGCCATCGCGGCGTGGCTCCTCCCGAGGTGTGCGGTGCGCGCCGTTCTGTCGCGAGGATCTCATCGAAAGCGTGCTTCGGGCCAAGAAAAACCGCGCTCGCACTCGCGTTTTCGAGAGACACACCGAGCGTGACGCTACATGTGTTTTTAGTCTGAAAATCTCGAAATTTCAGCCAATCGCAGCCCTCGATTCCTGCCACATTCGCTGCCAGGTTTACAATTCTGGTGGCGCTCGAAGCGTTGTAGGGCTATCTTGTGTGACGGGAAAGCTTGGAAAAAGAACGTCGACGCCGACGTGTCGTCGCGCGCATTCGAAGCGTTCGAGATCGGCACTGCGGATCGCACGCGACGCACCGCGAGGTGGTCTCGCGCGTACGCGACATCGCACCTCCGCGCACGGCGAGTCGCGTTCTCCGCGGCGCCTCTCGCGAGCGCGCGACGCGTCTCCGTCTCGTCTCGAACGCGGTACCCTCGCTTTTTTAAAGCGCGAAGCCCGCTCGGGACTTAGACAGGCGTGATGGTGGCCTCCTCCGCGCGCGCGGTCCCCGCGACCGCCGCCTTGGCCTCCTCCGCGTCCGCGCGCGCGCACGCGCGCCGCGTCGGCGCCTCTTCGCCCCGCGCCGCGGCGCCCGCGCCCGGCGCCCGCCGCGCCGCTCGCGCCACGCGCCGCGTCGCGGGCGTCCGGCCCGCGGTGGCGTCGGACGACGTGCCCGAGCCCGAGGTTGCGGAGGCTGCGCCCTCGGAGCCGCTGCCGCTCGGCTCCAACCTGAGCGACCTGCAGGCGCAGCTCGCGGCTTTGTCGGCTCAGAACGCGGCGTTGCTCGATGACATCGACAAGCTCAAGCCGGTGGAGATCCCCAAGACTGCCGAGGAGCAGGCGGAGGAGGAGCGACTCGCGGCGATCGCCGATCCGCTCGCCCACGCGGGCCTCGCGAACCCGATGGGCCTCGAGACGCGCATCGAGCCTCGCGTGCTCCAGCCGGGCGAGCTGTTGATTCAGAACACGGAAAACGACATCAAGTGGCCCACCCCTGACGAAAATCCGCCCTTCTACGAGCGCGCGCCGTACCCCGCGCCTCTGCCCGGAGACGGCGACGAGGAGGCCAAGGCGGCAAAGCGCGATCCGAATCCGCTGCACGTCGTGCACGTCACCGCCGAGATGGCGCCCATCGCCAAGGTTGGCGGGCTGGGCGACGTCGTGACCGGCTTGGCGCGCGCGCACCTCGACGCCGGGCACAACGTGGAGGTGATCCTGCCGTACTACTCCTCCATCGAGGGCAAGGTTACGAACCTCGAGCACGTCATGGATTTCGACGTGAGCAAAGGAACGGAGACGGAGTGGGACGGCGTGCGTGAGGTGCGTCTCGACGCGTTCTCCACGTCTATGTACACCGGGATCATCGGCGGGTGTAACGTGATTTTGTTGCGTCCGGCGGCCCGTGAACACTCCAACATCTTCATCGGCGGCAAGATTTACGGCGGGAGCTACAACGAACTCGAGGCGTACTTGTATTTTTGCCGCGCCGCGCTGGAGTGCATGCGCGTCTCTGGTCGCGACCCGAACGTCATCCACGTGCACGAGTGGCAGTGCAGCGCGGTGGCGATGCTTTACTGGGACCTGTACCACGCCGAGGGCATGTTAAGAAACGCCAAGGTGATGCTCACCATCCACAACATGGACAACACGGGCGAGTGCCGCCAGGAGGAGTTCATCGCGACCGGCGTTTCGGGCGAGGAGTTCAACACTCTGGAGAAGGCGATGGACGAACGCACCATCGGGCACAACCCCGAGCGTTTGTGTCTGTTGAAGGGTGCGATCGTGTACAGCAACTACGTCACCACCGTGTCGCCCACGTACGCCAAGGACGCGCTCGGTGGCGGCGGAGGGTTCCTGAACAAGACGTTATCAAAATCGCGCATGAAATTCAGCGGCGTTTTGAACGGCGTCGACGAGCAAATCTGGGACGCGCGTCTGGATCCGTTTTTGCCGTGCTCGTTCAAGCCGGGTTTGATGGGCGGTAAAGCGCTGTGCAAGCGGTACCTTCAGGAAGGTTTAGGGATGGACGTGAACCCTGATAAACCGTTAGTGGTTTGTGTCTCCCGACTCGTCCCTCAAAAAGGTGTGGACTTGATTCGGCACGCCATCTCGCACACGAAGGATCAGGGCGGGCAGTTCGTGCTGCTCGGGTCGGGCCATAGCGATCCGCCGTTCTCGCAAGCCGCCGAAACCGTGTACAAGCGCGACAAGGACGTCAAGCTTCTGATCTTCTACAGCGATCAGCTCAGCCACTTACTATACGCGGCGGCTGATTTCGTGCTCGTGCCGTCGATGTTCGAGCCGTGCGGTTTAACGCAGATGATCGCCATGGAATACGGGGCGCTACCGATCGTGCGCAAAACCGGCGGGTTAGCGGATACGGTGTTCGACCTGGACGACCCTTCCAAGCCGTACGACGACCGCAACGGCTTCGCGTTCGACGGCGCCGATAACTACGCCATCGAGTCGTGCATGAACCGCGCGTTCGATTTGTTCAAACACAGAAATGTTGATCTTAGACAGATCCAGGAGAAGGTCATGCGCACGGACAACACCTGGGAGAAGGCGGGGAAGGAGTACGTGCGGCTGTACCGCGCGATGCAGGCGTGATTTTTTTGGACGTGAAGCGAAGGACGACTTTTCTTTTTGACGACTTTTTGACGATCATCAGGAAGACTACTACTGTTGAGAGGTTCCTCTTCGAACGTCCGCGATGCGACCGAAAGAGAGAGACGTTT
>ENA-OUOG01003044-OUOG01003044.1-marine-metagenome-genome-assembly--contig:-NODE-3044-length-16307-cov-15.187985_pt1 | contig 16307 bp, 18 predicted proteins | sample MGYA00248635_ERZ508505 | MGnify/ENA primary metagenome ERZ508505 (study PRJEB26176, sample SAMN06267871) | marine metagenome | isolation source: Saanich Inlet, British Columbia, Canada | place: Pacific...
AGTAAAACTGGCTAGTAGCTTGCCTCTATCCCTTTAAAATGGGCAGTTTTTCAAAATGTTTCTATCTACATTTAGAATATCGCGATGGCCGCATAACGCCATGCTCATATCCAACTCCTTATGCATAATTTCCAGAGCCTTTGTAACACCAGCCTGCCCCGCAGCGCCTAGACCATATAAAAAGGCGCGTCCGGTAAGGGTAGAATGTGCGCCAAGCGCTACCGATTTTAAGATATCCTGACCAGAGCGAATACCGCCATCCATCCATACCTCAATATCGCTGCCCACAGCGGCACTAATTTCTGGCAGCATTGCAATAGAGCTTTCTGCTCCATCTAGTTGGCGGCCACCATGGTTAGAGACAATCAGAGCATCGGCGCCAGACTTTGCTGCCATCTGGGCATCTTCTGGATCTAGAATGCCTTTGATAATAAGCTTCCCGCCCCACCAGTCTTTGATACGTGCTACATCATCCCAGTCAAGTTGCAAATCAAATTGCTCCCCTACCCAAGAAGAGAGCTTGGTCATATCAGATACGCCTTCAACATGACCAACAATATTACCAAAAGAGCGGCGCGGTGTACCCAACATGCCCATGCACCAACGTGGCCGGATAGCCATATCCAGAATATTTTTCAAAGTCAGCTTGGGCGGGGTAGTCAGCCCATTTTTAATATCCTTGTGACGCTGTCCCAGAATTTGTAAATCAAGCGTCAGCATGAGCGCTGAACATCCAGCTGCTTTTGCCCGCTTTATAAGCTGCTGGGCAAAATCATGGTCGCGCATCACATAAAGCTGAAACCAGAAAGGGTTTTGAGTATGCCTTGCCACATCCTCAATAGAAGAGATTGACATGGTTGAAAGTGTGAAAGGAATGCCGAAATCTGCGGCTGCTCTCGCGGCGAGAATTTCGCCATCTGCATGCTGCATACCTGTTAGGCCAGTTGGCGCAATGGCAAGCGGCATGGCTACCTCCTCGCCTAACATCGTGGTCTTGGTGCTGCGGTTTGCCATATCCACCGCAACCCGCTGGCGAAACGATATCTTTTTAAAATCGTCACAATTGGCGCGGAAGGTGGTTTCTGTCCAAGAGCCTGATTCCATGTAATCATAAAACATAGTTGGCACGCGCTTATGCGCAATTTGCCGTAATTCATCAATGGTTGTGACCTTGTCCAGATTCATGATCTTCACTTTCAAATATTAGCTTGTGCGCCGCCAGATTAATTTCTGCCCCTATTATGGCAGGGTTAAATAGCATCGTCATCTGTGATCGGATGTTTTTTCATAGCCAGTTTTATTCATTCTGGCAAAAAATTATTTATATTCAGAGCTGGTTATGCCCTATGGTGAAAAAGGGTTTATATACCTGCCAGATGAGGAAGATATGAGCAGAATTATCATCATTGGAGCAAGCCATGCTGGTCTGTCCTGTGCAGAGCGGTTGCGTCAGCATGGCTTTGAAGGTGAGATTACTATCTTTGATCGTGAAGAAGGGTTGCCGTTACAACGCCCACCTTTGTCCAAAACCTATCTAAAGGCTGAGAAAGGCGCATCGGAAGATATGTTTCTGCTACGCAAATCAGACTGGTTTGAGGTGTTTGATATTGATTTTCAGCCTGGTTGTGATGTGACGGCAATTGACAGAAACGCTCAGCTGATAGAGTTGGCGGATGGTAGGCGCGAGGGCTATTCAGAGCTGGTTATTGCCGCTGGAGCAAGCCCGCGCCAGTTGCCTGTAATGGGCAGTGATGCGCAAGGTGTTTTCGTGCTGCGGGTTGCCCGTGAGGCGCGCGCGATACGCGCCCATGTTGCCAATGCAAAAAAAGCGGTGGTGATCGGCGGCGGCTATATCGGGCTGGAAGCGGCCGCTTCTTTGACAGCAGCAGGGGTAGAGGTACAAATTGTGGAAATGGCGCCGCGCTTGCTTGCGCGTGTTGCCTCGCCGCCATTATCAGATTATTGCGCAGAATTGCACCGACATAATGACGTGCAAATCCATTGCGGCGTCGGTGTTGATAATATTTTATGTGATAGGGATGGGCATTGCAGCGGTGTTGTTCTATCAGATGGCCGGACTTTGGATGCTGACATGGTGCTAGCGGGTATTGGGGTTGCCCCTGAAACCAAGCTGGCAGAGCAGGCTGGGTTAGCGGTGAGTAATGGTGTGCTGGTCTCAGCGCATTATCAAACAGAAGCTGCCCATATCTGGGCGATAGGGGATGTCGCGCGCGCCCCTGATTTAAGCGAGATACGTATAGAATCTATTCATCACGCCCAGTTTAGCGCATCATTGGCTGCGGCGGCTATTACAGCTAGCGAGATGCCGCCAGTTGAAGCTTGGTGGTTCTGGTCTGATCAGTATGATGTAAAATTTCAAATGGCCGGACTTGTGCCGACTTCCTCTGAAAAGCTTGTTACCATCACCCGCAAAGGGCGACGTGAAAACAGCTTGTCTGTTTGGAGCTGGCTAGATGGTTGTCTGGTTGCAGTGGAGGCGGCAAATGACGGGCAGGCCTATATGATAGGTAAAAAGTGCCTTGAGGCTGGTACACATCCTGACCCGCAAGATATTGCTGATCCAGAATTCTCCTTGAAATCATTGCTTAAAACATTGATGGCTTAAAAGGGAGCTTATAGATGTCCCCAGATGAAAAAATTAACCTAATGAAGGCTATGTTTGATGCAGCTGTTCAAACGGCCCATCCTGAAAATTTTATTGCAGCTGCTGTAGCCGAAACACTGGCGGCAGCCCCGACAGGGCGTATCTTTGTTACTGGATTTGGCAAAGCATCAGCGGTAATGGCTAGTGCCTTTGAAGCTGCCGCGCCGCCAGAGTTGCGGGCACGGCTAGAAGGGTTAGTGATTGTACCAGATGGGCATAGCAGCCCATGTATGCAAATCGAGATTATCGAAGCGGCGCATCCAGTTCCAGACCAGCGAGGCTTGCAGGCTGCCGCTAAGATTCTTGAGGCAGCTAGCCATTTAGGTGATAATGATTTGATGGTGGTCTTAGTTTCTGGTGGCGGCTCTAGCCTGTTTTGTTTGCCGCACCCAAATATCGGTTTTCAGACCAAGCAGGATATTACAGGCCAATTGCTAAAGGCTGGCGCGCCTATAGATGAAATGAATTGCGTGCGTAAACATCTCTCAATGGTAAAGGGGGGGCAGTTAGCTGGTGCTGCCTATCCAGCGAAAACATTGAGCTTTGCTATCTCTGACGTGCCGGGTGACGACCCAGCTGTTATCGCCTCTGGTCCCACCGTTGGGGATGACAGCACCGCCCAGCAAGCTATGGATATTCTGATTCGCTATCAGATTGAGGTGCCAGAGGCGGTGTATGCGCACTTGCAGTCTGATGCATGTGAGACCCCTTTTTCAGGAGATGCGTGCCTATCTAAATCTGAGATGCAGGTGCTAGCAACACCGATGAAATCATTGCAAGCAGCAGCAGAGGTCGCCCGCAAGGCCGGTTATAATCCCGTTATTCTAGGTGATGCGCTTGAAGGGGAAAGCTGTGCCCTAGCAGCTGAAATGGCAGAAATTGCCAAAGCCAGTCCGCCGCAAACAGCGCTTATTTCAGGCGGAGAGACTACGGTGATTGTTAGGGGGGCTGGCAAGGGGGGACGAAATGCTGAATTTATTCATGCGCTGGCTTTGCAAGGCGCATTTTTTGGCCTTGCCGCAGATACAGATGGCATAGATGGTGCGCTGGCTGTAGCTGGTGCTTATATAACCCCAGATACGCTTGCCAGAGCAGAAAATCTGGAGATAGATGCAAAAGCGCGCTTAGAAGATAATGACAGCCATGGATTTTTTGCCGCGTTAGAGAACCAGATTATCACTGGCCCCACTAAAACAAATGTTAATGATTTTCGGGTGATCCTTAACGGATAGGATGAATAGTTGAGGAGCAGCCTGGCTTATGTTTTCAAATGCGTCCCCGCGGCAACTGGGGGTTATGGCGGCGATTGCTAGCCCAGTTCTATGGGGCATCTGCCCTATTTTCTTTCATTTCCTAATGGCCTATGCCTTGGATGAGGTGTTAGCACATCGCGCTATTTGGGCGGCGGTCTTTATTGCTGGTTTGCTTGTGCTGTCTGGAGATGGGCGTAAATTATTCACAACTATTGAAACTAAAAAACAGCTAGGTGGGTTATTTTTAGGAGCCTGCCTTGTGACTACGAACTGGACCGCCTTTTTATATGCTATCGATAGAGATCAAATAATCGAATCTGCCTTTGGCTATTTCATCTATCCATTGCTAGCTATTGCGCTAGGCTTGGTACTATTTGGTGAAAAGCTAGATAGGCGTGGCTGGCTTGCTTTATCTGCGGCCACTATAGGTGTGCTGATTAAAGCCACACAATTAGACGATGTTCCTTATATCGCGTTGCTTATTGGTGCCAGCTTTGCTGTTTATGCAGTGGTGCGCAAGCGAATAAACATCGATGCCTTTACAGGTATGGCGGTTGAGCTGTTGATGATAGCCCCCTTCATGCTTGGCTATCTGCTTTATGTGACATTTGTTCTAAATTCAGGTAGCGGCTCTTTCTTTTTAGATGGTACCAGCTATGGGGTGGTGATGGCACTGGCATCTGGAATAGTAACTTCCGTGCCTTTGGTGTTATTTCACATGGGAAACCGGTTTTTGGCTCTAAGCCTCACCGGTTTCTTGTTTTATATAAACCCTAGCCTGCAATTGCTGGTTGGGATTTTCATTTTTAATGAGCCGTTTAGCTTGGAAGATTTGCTAGCCTTTGGCTTTATTTGGGCAGCTTTGCTGTTTCAGTTCGCCCGGCTACCTAAACACCAAACTACCTAAACACCAAACTACCTAAATACCAATCTTTCTAAATATTGGGCCCACTTATTCCACTAGGCCAGTTATTCCACTAGACTAGTGCTGACAATGCTATCTGGCTCAGCAGGCGGCTCACCAGCATTTATTTCATGCACGACTTCCATACCTCTGGAAACCTGACCCCAAACGGTATATTGGCCGGTCAGATGACCACACCCATCAAAGCAGATGAAAAACTGGCTATCCCCGCTATCTGGGTTCATAGAACGTGCCATACCAACTGTGCCTTCAATATATTGATAATCGGTAAATTCTGCGTCTATCTTCTGACCAGATCCGCCCATGCCTGTTCCTGTTGGATCGCCTGTTTGCGCCATAAAGCCCGGAATAACACGGTGGAAGATAATCCCGTCATAAAATCCTTCGGCTGCAAGCTCCGTGATACGCGCCACGTGGTTTGGTGCTAAATCTGGCTTTAATTCAATTTCGATCTGGCCTTTGGTGGTATCCAGAATAAGGTGGGTGGTCTCTGCTTTAGTGGTTTGACTAGTCATAATAAGAACAGTGGCTCCGGTTAAAAATAGAAAAAATAATCTTACTTTTTTGAACATCTTTGGTACATCCTCTTCTTGGCGCTAACAGATTTAGCCGCCTTAAGCGATATCAATATCTGAACAGCCTCCGGGCGTTAAATAGAGCGATTAGGTCAGGGCGTCAATCTGCTCATCTGTCATATTGCCAGGCACGATGACGATAGGGGTTCTGCATGAAGCCACACCCCGTCCGGTCAGGTAAGAGATAACAGGCCCAGCACTATCTGATTTAGTGTCTGCGCCTAGAACCAAAAGGCTGATATCTGTTTCATCATTGATAAGGTTGATTACCTCATCTACAGCTTTGCCCTCTCTGATATGCATCAGCGGGGCTTTGCCGGTCAGATTTTGAACATAATCTGCATGGCTACGCATTTTCTCTTCGGCATATTCACGTGCTTCTTGCCGCATCAACTCGCCAACCCCTGCCCAATGGGCAAATTCAGCAGGTGCCACAACATATAACAAGGCAATGCGCATATCTGCAGATACTGCGCGCTTGCAAGCATAATGCAGAGCCTGATGCAGCTCATCACTGTCATCTACAAGAACCAGCAGGAATTTTGTGTCTTTTGAAGCCATATTCCTTATCCTTTTAGCCCTAAGTTTACCAGATTATAGAATAGGTCTGAAGGCCAGCTACGTCCATGAACAAATGATTTTAAAAAGTAAATAATATTAAAAAGCAAATAAATCTGATCAGTAAAATATCACCAAATCTAGGTCTTACGTTTTTCTGAAGGCGGCTGCGGCTGCCCACCCAGCTAATACAGCAAAGGCGATAGCAAAAAGCCCATAAAACACTGAATATTCGTGTGCTGCCTGGTAAATGAAAGCCCCTATACCGCGTTTGGCCACCTGAATGGAAGTGCGGTCTTCTGCAATCAGTTTTCCGCCCTTGATATGTAATACCCGTACATCATAATCGCCTGGCAGTATATTCGCTGGCAGGGACACAGGTGCACGGAAAAGCACACCCCGATTTATAGTCACCCCGCCATCATGTTGAAACCACAAGCCCCTTTCCACCATATTTCGGTTTAGGGCTTCTATCCACTTATTTAGCCCTTCTGCTGGAAGGCTGGAATTTTGTGGCCGCAAACCCAGATTGCGGTATCCGATAGCCAATTCGCGCTGCTGTTCTGGGCTAAGGAAATCGTCAATCGCCCGGGTGGAAAATAAATGATAAAAGCTTGGAGCATTTCGCCAATTCACTGTTTGCCTGTTAACCCAGATACCGCTTATCTGTTCTTTCTTGCGGCTGGCAATCTTCAGAGCAGGCCCTTTGAACTCAACAATAATATCGTCCTCATAGGCATTATCAACAGCACCAAATAGCAACAGGCTCTCACCATTAAAATCGGTGGTAATCGCGACTTCCTCTAGCGAGAGGTCAGCAACCAGCGTATTGGCAGATACAGGCACAAAACTGGCGGCCCACATAAATATCAGGCTAGCAAATAGGGAAGAAAGACGCTTTTTGGCTATCATTTCAGTATCTCCACTGAAAAGACATCTTCTGGCGTAACGATAAGATCAAAACCAAGCTTTAGCGATACCATCAAAACGATAAGCGCAAGTAATCCGCGTAATTGCTCGCCGCGAAGTTTGACGCCAACACGCGCGCCAAACTGTGCGCCTATGACCGCGCCAAATAACAGCAGCCCCGCCAGCACAAAATCAACCGTCTGGGTCTGCACGGACTGCAATAAGGTGATGTTGGCAGTAACAAAAATAATTTGGAAAAGAGAGGTTCCGATAACTACATAGGTCGGCATTCCAAGCAGATAAATCATCGCTGGAACCAAAATAAATCCGCCGCCAACCCCCATGATGGCGGATAGGACACCCACAAAAGCAGCGAGGAAAAAAGGCAGAAGCGCACTGATATAAAGCTTAGATTTGCGAAACCGCATCTTTAGCGGCAAGCCGTGCATCCAGTTATGCTGATGCATTTTTGAACGCCGTGCACCGGGCTGCCTAGTGCGCATGATGGCGCGCACGCTTTCCATGAGCATCAGCGCACCAATGATCCCCAAAAACACCACATAGGAAAGTTTGATAACCAGATCAATCTGGCCGATATCGCGCAAGATAGAAAATAACAATACCCCTAACGAGGAGCCAACAAGACCGCCAGTGAGCAATACCGCGCCCATTTTAAAGTCTACATTGCCGCGCCGCCAATGCGCCAGCACGCCAGAGACAGAAGAGGCAACAATCTGGTTTGCTTCTGTCGACACCGCAACCGCAGGTGGCACACCTAAAAAGATCAGCATTGGGGTCATCAAAAACCCGCCGCCAACACCAAACATTCCAGATAAAAAGCCTATCCCCCCGCCAAGGCCGATCACCACGGCGATATGCATCGAAACTTCAGCAATGGGAAGATAAATATACATATAACAGGTTACCTGAGACGCTTGCGCGCAAATGTCGAGCAGCTCAAACCGAAAACTGCATATCAGGATTGTGTTGTGCCACTTTTAGACAGAAGAATCAAGCGACCGCAGTAAAGTAGCTAGCACTCTTTTTTGGGTTATAGAACCAAATTACATAGAAAAGCAAAGAGCATTAGTTTTTGCGTAAATGAAGGGCTGGGTCTTCTGCATAAATATGTTTCAGCAATCGCAGAATTCGTACCACGTTCTGGTCTTCAATAGAGTAATAGATAGTTTGCGAGGCTCGCCGTGTTTTTACAATTTCTGCTTGGCGCAAGCGCCCTAAATGCTGGGATAATGCAGACTGGCTCAAATCTGGCAGAAATTTTTCAATTTCTGATACTGATCTCTCTGCACCATCTGCTAAGTGATTCAAAATCTGCAAGCGTCGCTGATTGCTGATCGCCTTTAAAATAGCAGTGGAACGTGATGACGGGTCATCCAATTCGGGCGGTCTCGGCATGGCGTTGTCTATTTCATTTTCTATAGAAGATATAAATTAGATTATAATATAAGGTAATAAATAAATTAAAAAAAGCAATTTTAGGTTGTTATAAATTATTAAATTTCTGTAAGCGTTTTGCGCCTTTATCGCCAAAATGGATGTTTTCGATATCCTCCCTACGGAATCATGCCAAAAATATCAGCCCTTAATGAAGCTGAGGTAAATATAGATAAGATGAATTAGTAAAAAGGCTGAGGATGTTGAATATTTAAAGAGCGAACGACATTAAAGAATGTAGGCTTTTTGATGAATAAGGTAGGTAACGGTTATAAGACGGTAATTTTTTGGGCGTTCAAATTCACTGGCTATGGGAAGAAGAAGTTTTACAAAGGGATGCATGCCGGTTTCTGGCCAGCGGCTGAGTTGAAGATGCCCAAACTGCCGCAGTGACTGGCCGGTGGCGATGGCAATTTGTCCGGCAATTTGCAGCCACATATAATAGGCGTTATCCGACACAGCTTCGCGTAGGGGGGCAAGCGAATCTTCGGCAATTGGTGGATGCACCATATTTTCAGGTAATTTTACAAGGGCCAGCTCCTGTTCTGCGGTAAAACGATAAAAGGCAGCTTTAGCGGTTTCATTTTGTAAAAGCTGAGCAAGTGCGGTTGGTGTGTCGAGATGGCCGATTTTTAACTTGGTAAGATTTGTGATATCAAAGGGGAGTTGATCGGCGTCCTCTGCTATATCTTCCCAAAAATCTATATGGCTCAGAAATTGGCCATCATGATTCTTTTCAAACAATTCAAGGCAAGCTTGCCCTAGCCGCAGAAAGCAAGAAATAGGTTTGTCAAAAAAATCTGATTTTAAATTTGGTAACTCGGAAACTAATTCAATCGTACAATCCTTCATCATGCGAATATGATTGATGAGGGCAGATAGTGGGCGTGTTAAGGCTTTCTTAGAGACAAAAATGCGTAATTTACGGTTTTGCTTTTCCACACAAATAGGGTAAGCGCGCGCAGGCGCACTGATATTATTTGCCGGAATGATCCGGCCTTTACTATCGATATAAATTGTCAGTCTCATCAAATATCCCTGTTTATTCAGATGTGGACCAGGTTAACTAGGCCATGCTACAGGGCGTGGTTTTGCGTCTGCACAGACCTAATGAAATTGCATTGTCTCAGAAAAAGGTTAGAAAACCGTTTACAAGATGAAGTTTTTTCTGAAAAACGCTGTTTTTTGCCATAATCCGCAGGTTACAATAGGATCTGAGCGGAAATATGGGGTGCAAAGAGGCATAATGAGTGCAGATAAACCAAAATTTGATGCTGAAAAAGGTGCAAATAGACCCAAAGCTGTCGAAAAAGACTTTCAGATGAGAATCGATAAAGATGGACAATGGTTCCATGAAGGTAGTCTGATTAAGCGTCCGGCCTTAGTTACTTTGTTCAGCTCGGTATTGTCCTGTGATGAAGCTGGCCAGCATTGGCTGCGCACGCCTGTTGAATTTGGCAAGATAGAGGTGGAGGATGCTGCCTTTGTTATCACTGCTGCTGAAATAGAAGGCAGTGGGGAAAAGGCAGAGATTAAGCTAACCGACAATATTGAGCGCGTTCATTTGCTGTCCAGTGCGCATCCATTGATATTTTGCAAAAGCCCGCTTGCTCCTTTTGTATTGCAACCATATATGCAGCTTGAAAAAGGCTTGCTCGCAAAACTCAGCCGACCGGTTTATTATCAGCTGGCTAGCTATATTGCAGAACAGAACGGGTCAGGTTTGTGGTCGGATGGTGCCTATTTTGCCTTTCCGCTAGAGGAGGACGGGAAAGATTAATGGTTACCAGAAACAAAATCGCTAAGCTTGTTTCCGATACACCGCAACCATTTCGGGGCGAACGGCCAGCTTATTTAGGTAATACGCCATCGCGGCCAGCTTCGGTTTTGATGCTGTTTGCTGAAGGTGCGGCGGGTTTAGAGATTTTGCTGACAAAGCGCGCCCAGCATTTGCGTATCCATGCAGGGCAGGTCAGTTTTCCAGGTGGCAAGCCAGAAGCTAATGATGATAGCCCAGCGGTCACAGCTTTGCGTGAAGCTGAGGAAGAGACAGGCCTTTTAACTGACCTCGTCACGATAGAGGGGTATTTGCCGCCAGTGTTGACCAGTACAAATTATATGGTCGATTTGACAGTTGGGTTTTGTAATGAGTCTGTGGAAGTGCTAGATGATATTCTCTGTCCTGCCCCAGAAGAGGTGGAAGAGGTTTGGTTTGCTCCTGCCAACCCGCTGGTGCAGTTAGAAAAATTTGAGAAACATGCGTTGATAAGAGACGGGCAGATGCGTCATTACTGGCAGGTAAAAGATAGCCAGCCGATGATTTGGGGCGCAACAGCAGCGATGCTAAGGCAGTTAGCGGTTTTGCTGGTAGATGCCAAATAAATACCAAATAAATACCAAATAAATGCCAAATAGATGCCAAATAGATGTTGGTTTAAATGAGAATAAGAAGGAGGCAGTTTTGCGAAAATATCTGATTATCGCGGCGGCGATACTGGCTGGTTTGCTGGTTCTGGCATTACTGACCCGGATGGCTGGTCGGCATATGCGCGGCGAAGCTATCATGCCTTATCGATATGTCATCGCAGGTGCAGTGACGATTGCTGTTATGCTAGCAGGCGGGTTGTTGCTTGAAACTGGGTCTGGTGTGCCAGATATGAGCTATCAGCCAGCCTATATTGAAGATGGTCAAATAAAGCCTGGAAAGTTTAAGGAAAATTAAACAGCTGGTTTTTTGTGCGTTTTTATCAAATTGTGTGTCTTCATCAAACAGGGCAGGATAAGATGACGCCTTCTCCAACTTGGCTCTCTGAAAAATGCTTGCGAAAAATTTTTCATCTTGCGCGCCTTTGCGGTGGTGAGGCACGGGTGGTTGGTGGCGTGGTACGGGGCCTATATTTACCCCATAGATATCCCCGCAATTCTAAACTTCCCATCACAAAACTGGATATTGATGTTGCTATTTCTGTTCCAATTACAGAATTTGCGGAAGCGGCGCGCGCGCATGGGCTGGCCGTTTATGAAACCGGGCTTAGTCATGGCACTGTTACGGTGCGTGAGGCAGATAGTCAAATAGAGGTTACCCAATTACGCACTGACCATGATCATGATGGCCGCCATGCCCGTATTGAGCCGACTACAAGTTGGCAGGCAGATGCTGAACGCCGCGATTTTACTATGAATGCACTATATATGGATGAAGCAGGTAATCTCTATGATCCCGTAGGCGGGCTAGCAGATTTAAAAGAAGGGCGTTTGCGTTTTATCGGAGATGCTGGGAAAAGGCTGGCAGAGGATTATTTGCGCTTGCTACGGGCGCTGCGGTTTCGCGCAGAATATCCAAATTTATGGATGGCTGATAGCGACCGTGATGCCCTAGAAGCCGCTCTAGAGGGCCTAGCTTCATTATCTGTTGAGCGTATTGCAACAGAGCTGGAAAAATTATGTCAGGGCATTGGCGCTGAGGCAATGATAGCAGAGATGCAAGCGCTTGCGGTGGATAGGGCTGTGTTTGGTAAAAACTTTATCTTGGCAGCCGACCAGATGGCGAAAATTCGTATTATATGGCCATTATTAAATTTTAATGAGCGTTTAGCTCTATTACTTGGCAAAGGGCAGAGCGTAAATGCGGCAGTGCATTTAAAGCTTAGCCGCCGCGATATCAAACAGGCAAAGCGGCTAGCGGCAGGCTGGCCTGAAGAGCAGCTATCCATGCTGGGCACACAGGCTTGGCAACAGGCTGTCTATATTCTGTATCCTGATGCGGTTTTTGCTTATGCTGAGGCGGTACTGGCAGGTCTTGTTGCGCCAGATGATGCGCGTCTGCGGCATATTGCCAGTTTTCAGTTGCCGCGCTGTCCTGTAAGGGGAGGGGATGTTAAGACAGCGTTTGAGCTTACTGGTAATGAAATTGGGGCAAAGCTCGCGCAGTTAGAAGCGATGTGGGTTGCAAGTAATTTTACCATGACGGGTGAAGAATTATTGGCAGCTGGAGGGGATGAATAATGGAACATGTTGATAGGCAGGGGCACCTAACAGGCATGCTAGCTGAGCGATGTCTTGGGGCTGCGGATTGGTTTCAATCCCTGCGTGATACTATTTGTGCTGGTTTTGAAGAGATTGAAAACATAGCGGATAACACCCAGATAGCCCGCGAAAAAGACCAACCTGCGGGCAATTTTGAGCGCCAAAACTGGCAACGCGATGGCGGCGGCGGTGGCCAGATTTCGGTAATGAAGGGCCGCGTCTTTGAAAAAGTAGGCGTCAATATATCGGTTGTGCATGGCGCGTTTTCTGACTCTTTCCGCAGCCAAATACCTGGTGCTGAAGGGGATGGCCGTTTCTGGGCAGGCGGGATTTCGCTGGTTGCCCATCCACAAAACCCGTTTGTTCCTGCCGCACATATGAATACCCGCTTTGTGGTTACTTCCAAAGCGTGGTTTGGGGGCGGCGGCGATCTAACCCCGATAATGCCAGCTGAGGTAGAAGCAAAAGCCTTTCACAAGGATTTGCAAGAATGTTGCATGCGCCATGATGATGAATATTACGCGAAGTATAAGAAATGGTGTGATGAATATTTTCACCTGAAACACCGGAATGAGCCGCGGGGAGCAGGCGGTATTTTCTATGATTATTTAGATAGTGGGGATTGGCAGGCAGATTTCGATTTTACCCGCGATGTGGGCAAGAGCTTTAATCAAAGCTATAATCAGATTGTACGCAGCACGATGGAAAAAAGTTGGACAGAGGCAGACCGCCATCATCAGCTGGTTCGCCGCGGGCGTTATGTGGAATTTAACTTGCTTTATGACCGTGGCACCCTGTTTGGGCTAAAGACAGGCGGCAATATTGAGGCTATTTTAATGTCTTTGCCCCCCGAAGTCAGGTGGCCATAGGCAGCTTTGAAGGGTAAGACAATCTGTCACAGCTTTCCAAATAGAAAAAAACCTAAAAAAACCCTATTTTTTAAAGGTAAGGGCTGTAGGCTTTTTCAGCAAACTTTGCTATGAATAATCCCGAATCTTTCAGCTTTTTTTAAGAACGGTAGTGGTTCGACATCGCTGGGAGAAGGGAAGAGGGGAAAAATGGCTAAATCTAAATCGACAACAAACGCTACAACTGCGCCCGAAGGACATAAGTCGCGCCGGGATTTTATCGTTGTAGCTTCTTATGCGATGGGTGCGGTAGGTGCTGGCGCTTTTGTGTGGCCTCTGGTTGACCAGATGAACCCTGCTGCAGATACGCTGGCATTGGCTTCTATCGAAGTGGATGTTTCAAAAATCTCAGAAGGTCAGTCTATTACGCTGAAATGGCGCGGTAAGCCTATTTTCATTCGCCACCGCACAAAAGCAGAAATCGCAGAGGCTGCTGAGGTTGCAACCACTGATTTGCGCGATCCAGAAGAAGATGGCTTGCGTGTGCAAAAGCCGGAATATCTGGTGGTGTTAGGGGTGTGTACACATCTAGGTTGTGTGCCGCTTGGCCAGAAAGTGGGCGAAGTTCGCGGGGAATATGATGGCTGGTTCTGTCCATGTCACGGCTCGCACTATGATTCGTCCGGACGCATTCGCAAAGGGCCGGCGCCAACTAATTTGGAAGTCCCGCCTTACACTTTCCTGTCTGATCAGGTTATTCGTATCGGCTAGAGACGTTGTTTCTTGGCGTCTGGCAGTGAAGCTCAGGCGCAAAGCTAAAAAAGAGGAAGTATCAGGTTATGTCTGAAAAACAATTCTCAAATCCGGCTGTTAGATGGATTGACCATCGTCTGCCGATTTTTTCATTTCTCAATCATGAGGCTAATGAATATCCAACACCGAAAAATCTAAATTATTTTTGGAATTTCGGCTCTCTTGCAGGGATTTCGCTCGTGGTGATGATCATCACAGGTATTGCCCTGTCGATGAGCTATACAGCGCATGTGGATTATGCTTTTGAATCTGTTGAACGGATTATGCGCGATGTGAATCATGGTTGGCTCTTGCGCTATATTCACATGAACGGCGCTAGTTTCTTCTTTATCGTGGTGTTTATTCACATCTTTCGAGGCCTTTATTATGGCTCTTACAAAGCGCCACGTGAATTACTATGGATTTTAGGTGTAGTGATTTTGTTGCTGATGATGGCAACTGCCTTTATGGGCTATGTGCTTCCTTGGGGGCAGATGTCTTTCTGGGGTGCAACAGTTATCACTAATTTGTTCTCAGCTATTCCGGGTGTAGGTGAAGCGATTGTAACTTGGCTCTGGGGCGGGTTTTCGGTAGATAATCCAACTTTGAACCGCTTCTTCTCGTTGCATTTCTTGCTGCCTTTCGTGATTGTTGGCGTGGTGGTTCTTCACCTTGTAGCCTTGCATCGCTTTGGCTCTAACAACCCGTTGGGAATTGATACCAAAGGCCCACAGGATACGCTGCCATTCCATCCTTACTATACTATTAAGGATTTCTTTGGCTTGTCTGTGTTCTTGACCTTCTTTGCAGCAGCCGTGTTTTTCTTCCCTAATTTTATGGGGCATCCAGATAATTATATTCCGGCAAACGCGCTGCAGACACCTGCTCATATCGTTCCAGAATGGTACTTCCTGCCATTTTATGCGATTTTGCGTGCAGTGCCAGACAAGCTAGGCGGTGTGCTGGCTATGTTCGGCGCCATTGCTGTTCTGTTTATCTTGCCATGGCTCGATCGCTCACCGGTTCGCTCAGGGCGCTTCCGTCCGATCTTTAAGATCTTCTTCTGGCTGTTGCTAGCAGATTGCGTACTTCTAGGATATATCGGTGCGATGCCAGCTGAAGGCTTGTATGTGCTGGTTGGTCGTCTGGCAACGGTTTGGTATTTCGTCCATTTCCTTGTTCTTCTGCCAGTTCTGTCGGTGATAGAAACACCGCGCCCTCTCCCTCAATCCATATCCAAACCCATCTTTACTGGTGGCGGCGCTATGGCAGGGGCAGCAGCAGCACCAAAGGAGAAAGTATAATGAAAAAGCTTCTTTGTGTACTTGCAGCTGTGCTATTTACCAGCCCTGTATTTGCAGCTGGTGGCGGCGGAGAGCTAAAGAATGCTGAATGGTCATTTGATGGACCGTTGGGTACTTTTGATAAAGCGGCTATGCAGCGCGGCTTTCAGGCCTATCGTGAGGTATGTTCAGGCTGTCACTCGCTAAATTATATCGCGTTCCGTAATCTGGCTGATTTAGGCTATAACGCGGATGAGATTAAAGCGATTGCTGCTGAATATGAGGTCGAAGATGGCCCAAATGATGAGGGTGAAATGTTCATGCGGGCAGCGGTGCCTGCTGACCATTTCCCAGCGCCTTATCCAAATGAAAATGCGGCACGTGCTGCTAATAATGGGGCATATCCTTTGGATCTTTCCCTGATTTTCAAAGCACGTCCAAATGGGGCAGATTATCTCTATAGCTTGCTAACCTCTTATGTGGATGCACCAGCGCATATGAATGTGCCAGAAGGTATGTATTACAATGCCGCCTATTCTGGGAATATGATTGCGATGCCTCAGCCACTTTATGGCGATGATGTAGAATATGCTGATGGTGCAGATAGCTCGGCTGATGCGATTGCAAAGGATTTGGTAAACTTCTTTGCATGGACAGCAGAACCAGCGATGGAAACACGTAAGCGTACCGGCGTTGCCGTACTGATATTCCTGGTGTTGTTATCGGGTCTGTCTTATGGCGCGATGCGCTTTATCTGGGCAGATGTGAAAAAGTAAACATCAAGCCAGTTACCCTATAAAAATTAAAGAGCCAGATGGTACGCCGTCTGGCTCTTTTTTTTAAGCGTTATTATTGAACGGGCTGTGTAGGTTGCCGCATATTAAACGTTAAAGCGGAAATGGAAGATGTCGCCATCTTTTACTGGATAGTCAGCGCCCTCTATGCGCAGCTTGCCTGCGTCCTTTGCACCAGCCTCACCGCCATGTTCAATATAATCTGCATAAGCAACCGTTTCCGC
>ENA-OUOG01003045-OUOG01003045.1-marine-metagenome-genome-assembly--contig:-NODE-3045-length-16305-cov-3.972455_pt1 | contig 16305 bp, 20 predicted proteins | sample MGYA00248635_ERZ508505 | MGnify/ENA primary metagenome ERZ508505 (study PRJEB26176, sample SAMN06267871) | marine metagenome | isolation source: Saanich Inlet, British Columbia, Canada | place: Pacific...
AGCCTTCATTATCAGGAATATGACGCTTTTTAGCATCCTCACTGGCGCCTGAACCTACATAGCTACGCCATTCTTCAGGAAGACGGGTTAGTCTGATCCGAATTTTCGAATTATTTATACCTTCAACTATGTTTTTATCAATATTGTCTACAATATCAAAATTATCAAACCATACAGAATAACCTCTATTAATTAATAAAGATGCTAGTTCTTTACATCTAAGATGATTGTCTCGATTGTTGTTATCTGAACCCCAGTTATGTGTTATAAAAATGTCTTTAGTATTACTCATATATTATGTTACCTATAATATATAAAAATAATAAAAAATTTTTAATAAATAATTATGTGGCCATAAGAATAAAAAAATTATTTGATTTCTACCTAAAACTTCAAAAATCGAAGTTATAATTCTTCTTCAATATGGTATTGATTTCTATCGTGAGCGTTTCTAGATATCATTTCACCAATAAAACCTGCTAGGAACAGCTGAAGCCCCATTAGCATTGAGGTTAAGGCTATGTAGAACCCACTTTTATCTGCGATGTTTGTAGCACTTACATCTGAATACATATAATACAGCTTCTCCCCACCAATGTATAAGAATAGAATAAAACCTAAAATAAACATCAATGTTCCAAGAACACCGAAAAAATGCATTGGTTTTTTTCCAAATCTGGAAACGAAAGTAACGGTCATTAAATCAAGAAAGCCATTAATGAAACGTTCTATACCAAATTTTGTAACACCGTATTTTCTTGATTGATGCTCAACAACCTTCTCTGCAATTTTCGGAAAACCTGCTCTTTTGGCTAAAATGGGAATATACCTATGCATCTCACCATAGACTTCAATATTCTTAACGACGGCTTTTTTGTACGATTTTAAACCACAGTTAAAATCATGCAAATAAATACCTGACGCTTTACGTGCTGCCCAATTGTATAATTTCGTTGGTACTGTTTTGGTAATAGGATCAAAACGTTTTTTCTTCCATCCAGAGACTAAGTCATTCCCCCCTTCAACAATCATGCTGTACAATTCAGGAATTTCCTCAGGGCTATCTTGTAAATCAGCATCCATTGTGATAACTACATCGCCTTCTACCCTTTCAAATGCAATATTGAGCGCAGCAGATTTACCGTAATTTCTTCTAAACTTAACCCCTTTTATTGATGAGTTTTCCTGATTTAATTTTTGAATAACATCCCAAGAATTATCGGTACTTCCATCGTCAATAATTATCACTTCATATGAATAGCTATTCGTAGTCATTACCTTATCTATCCAAGAACACAGTTCTGGAAGAGATTCGGATTCATTATAGGATGGAACTACTACAGAAATATTCATTTATTCAGAAATTTCAATGGGTTTGTCTTTTTTCACAAAAGCTGCTATTATTAACGAAAAAACAATGTGGAAAAATATGCTGTAAAAGTATGCAGAAGCCAAATTAGAAATGGAAAAAATATCTTCTTGTTCTGTTTGTTCAATTAGGGTTTCCATAATTCCAAACATTGGGTTTGACTCAGGCAATTCTTCCAACTGCATTACCATTTTTTCAATGGTTGCGTCTTTGAGCAGAACCGCAAAGTCTGGATCAATAAAATTGAATAAAAGAATCGTGAAAAAAGTGCTTATAAATGCACCAGCAACTATGCTTCCAATTGTTACGGTAAAGGTTTCCTTAAAAGAAATATAGCCGCCAACCATCTTTTTGTAGCTTAAAACCAAATAGAACAGCAAACAATAAGGGATAATCGGTTTAATTATAGACCAACTTTCATTGAGGTGAAAATCAACTCCCATAACGTAAGCAAAAACCGTGAGAATGATATAAAGTGCACCTATTTTAAGTCCACTGCTAAGGATGTAATCTTTCATATCAATATTTTAAGAAATCTAGACAAAGATAGTCAAATTTTTGAGCTGCTTTTTTTAAAATAAAGTAATGGTAAAACATTGCAATTAACATATATTTGCAGTGGGCAAGTCTTACACAACCAGCTCCTGCTGAACTCCCCCAGGACCGGAAGGTAGCAAGGGTAGGTGGTTGAGCGGTGTGATGTAAGTAGCTTGCCCATTTTTTATTACCTTTACCTTGTAACATTACTTTTCTTTGAAATGAAATTCTTTATTGATACGGCAAACCTTAATGAAATTAAATCAGCGCAAGAGCTTGGTATTCTTAATGGCGTAACTACGAATCCGAGCCTTATAGCAAAAGAAGGTATTAATGGCAAAGACAATATTCTAAGACATTATAAAAACATATGTGATATTGTTGATGGTGATGTAAGCGCTGAAGTTATCGCTACTGACTTTGAAGGCATGATCAGAGAAGGGCAAGAATTGGCGATGCTTGATTCACAAATTGTTATTAAAATTCCAATGATTGAAGAAGGAATAAAAGCTATTCGGTACTTTTCAGATAAAGGTATAAAAACCAACTGTACGCTTGTATTTTCTGTTGGTCAAGCCTTAATCGCTGCGCAAGCTGGCGCAAGTTATGTCTCTCCTTTTATTGGTAGATTAGAGGATAGTGGTGAAGATGGAATACAGATTGTTTCTAACATTGTAGAGATGTATAAAACACAACGGTACGAAACTCAAGTCTTAGCGGCTTCTGTCCGAAATAAAAAACACATTGAAGATTGTGCATTAATTGGAGTAGACGTTATAACGGCACCCTTAAGCGCCATAAAAGATTTAATTCCTCACCCATTAACAGAGACTGGTTTGAAGAAATTTCTTGCTGACCATTCCGCTAATAATTCATAATGCTCATACCTATTCATCCTGATAACCCAAACCCCAGGGGAATTGCTCAAGTCGTTGAATGCCTTAAAGATGGAGGAGTAATAATTTACCCTACCGACACGGTGTACGGGATTGGCTGCGATATTTTCCAACAAAAAGCGGTAGAGCAAATTGCGAAAATCAAAAATATAGATTTAAAGAAACAGAACTTCTCCTTTATTTGCTCTAGCTTGAGTCAATTATCTGATTTTAGTTTACCAATTAACAGAAACATTTATAAAGGCATGAAAAGAGCTTTACCAGGTCCTTTCACTTTTATTTTAAAAGCAAATAGCAGTGTTCCTAAACTTTTCAAGTCCAAGAAAAAAACTGTAGGAATTCGAATACCTAATCACAGCATCCCTCAACTACTTGTTGAAGAGATTGGAAATCCAATCTTAACCAGTTCTGTTCACGATGTCGATACTATTATAGAATACAGCACTGATCCAGAACTAATTTACGAACGATACAAAAACAAAGTTGATATTGTTATCGATGGCGGAATAGGTTCTTTAATTCCTTCTACTGTAATAGATTGCTCAAAAGGAGACATGGAGTTGATTCGACAAGGCTTAGGTAAAATGGAGGATTTATTTTAATAAATCATTATGAATTGACAATACTTGTGGAATGACAAGGTGCTCGTCATCATTTTCTATAATATAATCTGAAAGTGAACTTTTCTTTTCTTCATCCCACTGATTTCTCATTCTAGACTCGATTTGCTCAACTGAAATAGAATCTCTTTTCAAAATGCGCTCCACTCTTTTTGACTTTGGGCATTTCACACATATAATTGCCTCTAAATCTTTATGTGTACCACTTTCAAAAAGAATAGCTGCTTCTTTAATGATGTATTGCGAAGATTGCAAATCGCACCACTCTTTAAAATAATTCTGAACAACAGGATGAACTATACTGTTCAGTTTTTGGAGAATACTTGCATCATTGAAGGCTAATTCTGAAAGGTGTTTCCTATTGATGCCACTATCACAATAAACATTAGTACCAAAAGTTCTTGTTAACTCTTTCTTTAAGTTTTCATCTTCAACCATTAGGCGTTTAGCCTCGTCATCGGCATAGAAAACAGGGATTCCCAAAGTTCTAAATACATTTGAAATTGTAGTCTTACCACTACCGATGTTTCCTGTTAAGCCTATTTTTTTCATTATTTTTTAATAAGAAAGTACTCTACCTTTGATGGGAAAATACGAACATTTTCAACAAAATCAGCTTGTCGGCTTAAATTTACAGATTGTCTTTTAAACTCCTTATCAAATAAAACCTCAACGGCGAACATGTCTGGCCTTACCAAGTCAAACTTATCCAATGACGTTAAATAACTAACCGTTACTTCATCTGGAAAAAACTTTATCTCATAACCCTTTGGAATGTTTTTAATAGTAAGAGGAAGTTTTACTTCACCTTCTGTAAACTGTTCTACTTTTAAGTCCCATTGTATCTTTCTTGTGGAATAGTTAATTTCGGAGTGGTTTAAGGACTGAATTTCTATTTCCCCTACTCTATTATTATATACCTCTTCCAATGATAATAACTGAGTATTTATTTCATCAAAAACTTCTACTACTGCTTTAGGACCAGAAATAACTATGGTTGATGGCTCCAATTTTATAGCCTCTTTTTGTCTAAATAAGTCTTTAAACGTTATGTTAGAATTTAATTTTACGGGAACAACTCTCTCTGCTTTTTCGTCCAATAATAAATCTATTCGATTGGGCTGAATATGTAACAACTGCATGCTTGTTGGAATAACTTCCTGAATCTGTGAAATTGATTGCTCACCCAATAGAAAATAGTTCCAGTAACTTCCTTTTTTCTTAGGGATAAATGAAGATACTGAAAGAGGTAGTTCTTTTTTAAAACGTAACCTATGTGCTAGAATAGTAAAACCAGGGGCAATCACTTGAAGATGTAAATCGACTTCTTTTTCATCAATCAGAAGCTTATCAGAAGGTAGGTCAATAAAACTGGCTGTGTAATGTACAGTGGTAGTGTAATTTTTTGATAATACGGTTAGTATCCAAAACAAAGTAGACAGCGTTAATAAAAATGCAAAAACAGGAAGATGCTTTCTTTCTATTTTCAGCAATAAGAACAACTGATTTAAAACAAATGTAAGTTTACTCAACATAAAAAGGGATTAGTACCCCAATAACACTAGTCTTTAGTTTTAGATAAATCTGCAGAAACACATGTTTTTTCGAACTTCAAAATAGTACCATTGGCAACATCAATTTTGATTGTCTTTTCAGAAATATCTACTATCTTTCCATGAATACCACCGGTTGTTACTACCTTGTCACCTTTCTTCATTTCCTCTCTAAATTTTCTCTCTAGTTTTTGTTTTTTAACTTGAGGTCTGATCATAAAAAACCAGAATACTCCAAAAACAAGTACAAAAAATATTAATGGGTTACCGCCTGATTCTGCTTGTAAAAATATTGTTATTAAAGTCATTATTTTGATATTACTTCAGAAGTGATATTTAACACTTTTCTGCTGGGGTTAGTATTGGCAGTTAAAGTAACTGCTTTATTTTGTTTTCCTGATCTTCCTGAACTATTGAAAGTGACATCAATTGAGCCCGATTCACCAGGGGCAATAGGATCTCTAGGCCAATCTGGCACAGTACAACCACATGAACCTTTAGCACTTGAGATAATTAATGGCGCATCACCAGAATTAGTAAATGTAAATGAATAGGATACTTTTTCTCCATCTATTAGCTGACCAAAATCATGAACTTCTTTTTTGAATGAAAAATTAGGCCCAGTGTTATTTTCGGTTGTCGACTCGGCCGTGTTGGTATTCATCACTAAATTCGAAGATAATGAGGGTTTTACATCTGTTTTTACTTCTTCCACTTTTGTAGTCTCAGCATCAACTTTTTTGGCCATGTCATCGCATGAGACAAAAAACAATACTGATAAAATGATTATTCTGTTCATAAAATTTAATTTAGTTAAGGCAAAAATAATAATTATTCAATAAGGCCTCTTCCTGTTTTTTTAATCAAGCCTTTTTGTTTTAATTCAATTTGTAATGTATCAAGAATTCCATTGACAAAATTCTTACTGTTGGGTGTGCTGTAATATTTTGCTAATTCTAAATATTCATTGATACTCACTTTTACGGGAATTTGTGGCATTTTCAATAATTCAGCCAGAGCCATTTGCATAAGAATTAGATCCATCAATGCTACCCTATCAATTTCCCAATTTTTTGTTTTTGACGATATCAAATCGTTAAATTCGTCAGAATGTATGATTGAATGTCTGAGCAAACTCAAAGCAAATTCTTTATCTTCTTTGTTGTTAAATAAGTTAAAGAGTATAATGTGTTCCTCAGATGCTTCTTTTATGGTTTTAACTATCATACTGGAAACAAATGGCAAATCGTCATCCCAAAAGATGTATTGTTCGTTCAAAAAGTCTTGTAAAGCTACAATATCAACCACGTGTTTGCTGAACAACTTCATTATAAATTTCGTGTCTGTTTCGAAAGTCACTTCATTTGACGACAAATAGTCTTCGTAGGTTGAAGATTTGATGATTTCTAAGTAAACTGCTTTGAGCAAAGAACGACTATCAGAAAAAGATAGTTTCAATTCATTTGCTTTACTCATTAGTGAAGTGTCATCTTTCAGCTTCTGAATAAATAAGTTATCAATAAATTTAGTGTTGGGATTTAAATCATTATCAGATGGCAGTTTCTTGTACTTAGCATCTTCCTGAAAATCTTCAGCGAAATCTCGAACCTCGACAAGAATAAGAAGTAATAAAATGTATAATTCTTCAACCTTATCTAATGATTTAAGAAATTGTTTTTCAATCTTAACAATATCAGTATCCTTGGATTTATTCCAGGAGTATACAAATTGTAAAACACGAATTCTTAAATGCCTTCGATTTAACATAAAGTAGTTTTGAACTAGTTTTTAGCTTGTTGAATTCTTTCTTTTGCCAACTTTAATGCCGCAGCATTTGTGGTAATATTTTCTTCTTCTGCTTTGATAAATATTTCTAAAGTTGTGTCGTATATTTTTTTTGTTTTCTCAAGAGCCTTTTCTCTATCGAAGTTGTTAAGCTCTGAATAAACGTTTATTAAACCTCCAGCATTTATTAAAAAATCAGGAGCATAAAGAATATCCTTTTCTTTTAGGATATTGGCATGTTTATTTTCGTCTTTTAATTGGTTATTCGCTGCTCCGGCAATAATCTCGCATTTCAATTTTTCTATTGTAATGTCGTTTACAGTTGCACCTAACGCGCATGGCGAATATATGTCCATTTCTATATCGTAAACGCTTTCGCCATCTACAATATCAGTATTGTAAAGTTCTGAAACTTTCTTTAGGTTTTCTTTGTTAATATCGTTGATGATGACTTTTGCACCTTCTTCAGAAAGGTATTTTACTAGATTTTCTCCTACGTGACCAACACCCTGTACAACTACTTTTTTGTCTTGTAAATCATCGCTTCCCCACCTGTATTTGGCTGAAGCTTTAATCCCCATATATACTCCATATGCAGTAACTGGAGAAGGGTCTCCACTACCACCCATTTCTACTGGAATTCCTGTAACAAAATCCGTTTCCATTTTCACATACTTCATATCTTGAGCACTCATGCCTACATCTTCGGCAGTAATGTACTTACCCCCAAGACTATTGACAAACTGACCAAATTTCCTCATCAAGGCTTCAGATTTCAACGTTTTGGCATCGCCAATGATAACGGCTTTACCACCACCAAGGTTCAAGCCAGTAATGGCTGCTTTAAAAGTCATCCCTCTTGATAATCTGAGGACATCAATCATTGCATCTACTTCATTATCGTAATTCCACATTCTTGTTCCACCAAGAGCTGGACCTAATGTGGTATCATGAATTGCTATAATGGCTTTTAAGCCTGTTTCTTTGTCGTTACAGAATACCAATTGCTCATGGTTCATGGAATCCATGGTTTCAAGTACTTGAAAAAGTTGTTCTGAATCTTTAGCATTTTTTAGCTCAAACATAGATTTTGGTTTTACTAACATAATTAGACAAGAAAGTTAATTAACTTTGTAACCAAATTTATCCTAAATCAAAGACAAATTTTGAGTTCGCAAATCTACAATTTTATTTATGTTATTTAGCTTTACTAGTTTGATTTTATGAAAGAACTCAAATATCTTCTTAAGTTTTACAAAAAATATAAATGGCGGTTTCTTATCGGTGTAATATTTGTAGTTGTTTCCAATGTATTCGCATTATATCCAGCTGTATTTACCCGAAAGGCATTTGATACTGCAAAAGAAGCTATTGAATTGGCACAAAACAATGGAAACGTTGATTTTGAAAGCCTAACTTCTACCTTGCTTTATTTTGGATTGATGCTAATTCTCTTTGCATTACTAAAGGGTGTATTTATGTTCTTCATGAGGCAAACCATCATAGTAATGTCTAGATTGATAGAGTACGATATCAAAAATGAAATTTACGACCATTACCAGAAATTAGACAGAGCATTCTATAAAAGAAACCGAACTGGTGACATGATGGCCAGAATCAGTGAAGATGTCAGTAAAGTTAGAATGTTTTTAGGGCCTGCCACAATGTACCCAATTAACATGATTTCACTGTTTGCTCTGGTGATGTATAATATGTTCAGTATTAATGTCAAATTGAGCCTTTACGTTCTAGCGCCATTGCCAATAATGTCAATAAGTATTTTCTTCATCAGCAAAATAATTCACTCGAAAAGTGAAAGAGTACAAAAGCAATTATCGCTGTTATCAACAATTTCTCAAGAATCGTTTTCAGGCATTAGAATACTCAAATCGTTTGTGATTGAAAAAATGAACTTCACACAGTTCAATAGTGAAACTAATGAGTACTTAAAAAGAAATGTTTCTCTAGCCAAAACGAATGCTGCCTTTTTCCCATTTATGCTTTTACTAATAGGCCTAAGCACTTTACTAACCATATATATTGGAGGAAAAGAAGCAATTGCTGGAAACATTACAACAGGAAATATTGCAGAATTCATCATCTATGTAAATATGCTTACATGGCCAATGGCTTCAATTGGTTGGGTAACATCAATTATACAACGCGCTGCAGCATCTCAAAAACGTATTAATGAATTTTTGAAAACCAAAGTTGAAATACATAACGATGAATTTGAGGAAGTAGAAATATTGGGTGATATATCGTTTGAAAATGTAAGTTTTAAATACCCTGATAGCAATGTCAATGCATTGAGTAATATTTCATTTACTATTAAAAATGGAGCCTCAATTGCCATCGTTGGGCGAACAGGATCTGGAAAGTCAACAATTATTCAACTGCTTACTGGGATGTATAAATCAATTGAAGGTGTAATAAATATTGACGATAAACCCATTGAGAGCTATAACGTTAGAAACCTACGATCAGCCATAAGCTTAGTGCCTCAAGAAGCCTTGTTGTTTTCTGATACTATTTCAAACAATATTTCATTTGGAACCGATAAAAACACATCACAAAAAGAAATAGAAAATGTTGCTAAAAAAGCAGCAATTCATGATAACATAATGGGTTTCCCAAAACAATACAACACTAAAATTGGAGAAAGAGGAGTAACCCTTTCTGGAGGTCAAAAACAAAGAATATCTATTGCTAGAGCCTTTATAAAACCGTCATCAATACTCATTTTTGACGATTGTTTGTCAGCAGTTGATAACGAAACTGAAGAAACGATTCTTAAAGAAATTAAAAAGAAAAATAAAGAGAAGACATCTATCATTATTAGCCATAGACTATCTTCCATTCAGCATGTTGATGAAATTATAGTTTTAGAAAATGGAAAAATAATAGAAAAAGGCACCCACGAAGAGTTAATGAACAACAAAAAAGTATACTTGGATATGTACGAACAACAACTTACTGCTCAGTAAAGGATTTGTTATGTTAGATTAATATTCATAGATTTGAAATCTAACTTATTAATAAAATGGAAAACTACAAAGAGCAAGAAGAAATTTATTCGAATAAAGTAAGAGCTGGTAAAAGGACTTATTTTTTTGATGTCAGAGCTACAAAAGCAGAAGACTACTATCTAACTATCACGGAAAGCAAAAAGGTTTTCGATGACAATGGAAACCACACATTCAAAAAACATAAAATCTTCCTTTACAAAGAGGATTTCGAAAAGTTCAAAAATGCTTTAGGCGATACGTTAGATTATATTATTAAAAATAAAGGCCTGGATGTTATTTCAAAAACTGAAGAGACTAGCGAATCTAAAAGTGAAGAAAATAGCTTCACAGACGTTAATTTTGAAGATATTTAATATCTCACCAGCTAAGAAGAACTAAAGTTAATATTGTCAGTATAAAATAGCTTACTAGAGATTGTGCCCCAGCATAATCTTTAGCTATTCTTTGCCCAAAAAACAACATTAATAACGCAACTGCAGAAAGTAATGTTCCAATAAAAGCTATTGAACTATTGTCAAAAAACAATATACAAACAGCTCCTACTAAAGTTCCAAAACCAGCCAGCAACTCAATTACAGTAATTGACACGAACAAAAAAGGCACTAAATTCTTTAAAGGAGAGTTTGAAAAATGACCAGTTAACCAACTTAAATTCCCTTCCTTATCAATAACTTTATCCATTCCTGACTGGATAAATAAAACAGATAAAAATGCAGTGGTTAAAAGCTGAGTTATTAGATGCGCATTATCTTGAAGGTCTAAACTAATGAAACATAAATTTGAAAAAATCATTTGAAGTGAGTTTAAATTAATAGCTATTAACATTTTTCAATAAATGTTAAAAAAACAGCATTTTTTCTTCTTAAACAGTCGATAAAATAGGCTACTTTTGAATGCTAAATATAATCAAAAAAACTTATGTTTTTAGTTAGATATAAGGCTATTCCTTAAGCGCCAAATTAAACAAACATTACATAATGACAATGAATAAAATAATAGTAATTGCAAATCAAAAAGGAGGAGTAGGAAAAACTACCTCAGCTATTAATTTAGCTGCATGTATGGGCGTCCTAGAAAAAAAAGTCTTGCTCATTGATGCTGATCCACAAGCAAATTCAACCTCTGGAGTTGGCTTTGACCCTAGAGAAGTGAAAAATGGTCTATATGAATGCCTTGTTGACGATCTTGACCCCAATGATGCAATTGTAAAAACAAAAAGTCCAAACCTAGATTTACTTCCGGCTAATATTGATTTAGTTGGTGCTGAATTAGAACTTATCAATCAACCTAACAGAGAATATGTTATTAAGAAAATGGTTGGTGTGATTAAAGAACAATACGATTATATTTTCATTGATTGTGCACCATCATTAGGAATTGTAACCACAAATGCACTAACCGCTGCCGACTCAATTATAATTCCTATTCAGTGTGAATACTTTGCCCTCGAAGGATTAGGCAAACTATTGAATACAATCAAAATTGTACAAAGCCGTTTAAATAAAGAACTTGATATCGAAGGTCTTCTGTTAACGATGTATGATACCCGTTTACGACTTTCTAATCAGGTTGTTGAAGAGGTAAAAACACATTTTCAAGAAATGGTATTTGATACCATCATCCAAAGAAATGTAAGATTAAGCGAAGCTCCAAGTTTTGGCGAAACCATAATAATGCACGACGCCAATAGTAAGGGAGCAATAAATTACTTAAATCTTGCAAAAGAAATTCTTGAAAAAAATAATAGTAAATCATTAGAAAGAATCTAAAGATATGGCAGAAAAGAAAAGAGCGCTAGGCAAAGGGTTATCTGCACTTTTGAAAAATGCAGAAACTGACATTACTACTGCTGAATCAATCGAAAATACAACAAAAATAGTTGGTTCTATTTCAGAACTCCCATTAAACCAAATTGAAGTTAACCCATTTCAACCCAGAACCGAATTCGATGAGGATGCCTTACAAGAATTGGCAGTTTCAATTAAAGAACTGGGGGTTATTCAACCAATAACAGTCAGGAAACTTGGCTACGATAAGTTTCAACTCATTTCAGGTGAAAGACGATTTAGAGCATCTCAAATTGCTGGATTAAACAGTATTCCCGTTTACATCCGAATAGCGAACGACCAAGAAATGCTTGAAATGGCATTGGTGGAGAATATTCAGAGGGAACAATTAAACCCAGTTGAAGTAGCGCTAAGCTATCAAAGACTAATTGATGAATGTAAACTCACACAGGAAAAAATGAGTGAACGAGTAGGAAAAAAAAGATCTACTATTACGAATTACCTAAGACTTCTTAAACTACCTGCTGAAATTTTATCGTCATTAAAAAAAGAAGAAATAAGCATGGGGCATGCCAGGGCGCTTATTAACGTAAACAATCCTGAAACACAAATAAATATCTTCAGAGATGCTATTTCTAACCAGTTTACGGTCAGAGAAATTGAACAAATCGTAAAAGATTTTGGGAATTCAAATTACACGAAGACGAGCAGAAACAGAACAAAATCTTTGCCAACATTTGAACACCAAAAAATTTCAAATGACTTAACCCATAAACTTGGCAAACAAGTAAAGCTAAAAGTCTTAAAATCTGGAAAAGGAAAAGTAGAAATACAATTCAACTCATCTGAGGAATTAGAAGAAATAATAAAAATAATAGGATAATAATTTGAAAAGTATCCTCCTCTATATTTGCATGAGTTTAGCGGTAAATTGTTTGGCGCAAAAGTCTGAAAGTTCAAAAACCCATTCGGCACACAAAGCCTCAGTACTTTCAACAATAATACCTGGTGCAGGACAAATTTACAATAAGAAATATTGGAAAGTGCCGATAATATATGCTTCTCTAGGAACTAGCATCTATTTTATCAATGAAAACCATAACAAATACACCGATTATAAAAACGCCTATTTGCAACGCGCTGATGGAGAAATTGATGATTATTTCGATCTTTACAACAATAGTCAGCTTATTACCATTATGGACTACTATCAAAGAAATAGAGACGTTTCATATATCTTAACCGCAGCCATTTACCTATTAAATATTGTCGATGCTAGTGTAGACGCACACCTTTTGGATTTTGATGTTAGTGATGAATTAACATTGTCGTACGCTCCCTCTTTTATTCATACTCCGTTTGGGAAAAACACTTCCCTATCATTAAAAATGAATTTTTAACTTTATCTCATGAAAATTGCATTACTAGGATACGGAAAAATGGGCCAACTCATCGAAGAAATTGCCACAAAAAATGGACATTCTATTGTGTCTATTGCAAACTCTAAAAATAGCATAAATGATATAGACTTTTCTTCAGTTGACGTATCCATTGACTTCAGCACCCCATCGACTGCTTACAAAAATATATCTGCTTCACTAGAAAGCGGAACACCAGTAGTCAGCGGCACTACAGGGTGGTTAGATAAAATTGAAAGCATTAATGCGTTAGCAATCAAAAAGAATACTGCTTTTTTATACGCTTCAAACTTCAGTATTGGAGTAAATATCTTCTTTGAATTAAATAATAAGCTGAAAATAATGATGGATTCCCATCCTGAATATAAAGCCTACATTAAAGAAATCCACCACACTGAAAAACTAGACGCCCCGAGCGGAACAGCTTTAACTTTACAATCACAGCTAAGCCAAGACACTCCCATTGAAAGTCAAAGATTAAAGGGTGTTCCAGGCACTCATCATGTAAATTATATTTCTGAAATTGATAGCATTTCTATTTCTCATGAGGCATACAACAGAAATGGATTTGCAAAAGGAGCGCTACTAGCCGCCGAATGGATTGTTGACAAAAAGGGCGTTTTTAGAATGTCAGATATTTTAAAACTTTAGTAAAATGAAAAAATTAAAAGAATTATTAGGTAAATCATTTAAGGTAGTAATGTTTATTGCATTTACTATACTATGGTCGTTGTTCGTCTACATTATCGAAGGCGAATGGCTTTATTTTCTACCATTGATAATTGGAGATATTCTGTTTTGGGAAACCATCAATTGGCAATTTTGGAAAAAGAGAGAAAAGAAAAAGAAAAAAGAAAAAAGTGAAATTAAAAGTTGGTTCAATGCTATTCTATTTGCTGTAATTGCCGCCACAATTTTAAGAACATTTTTAATTGAAGCTTACACAATTCCAACCTCATCAATGGAAAAATCTTTACTCATAGGTGATTTCCTATTTGTAAGCAAGGTAAGCTATGGGCCAAGAGTACCAATGACTCCGATAGCATTTCCACTAGTCCACCACACACTGCCATTCACACAAAAAACCCCAGCCTACCTCAAATGGATACAACTAAACTATTACAGGATGAAAGGCTTTGGAGATATAGAAAGAAACGACTGTGTCGTTTTCAACTACCCTGCTGATGATGCCTTACACCCAGAAAGACCAATTGATAAAAAAGAAAATTATATCAAACGGTGCGTAGGTATCCCCGGGGATGTTTTAGAGATAAAAAACACAGACTTATATGTAAATGGAGAGCCTCAAACCATTACCGAAAAAATGAGGAATCAGTTTAGATATTATGTTAAAACCGATGGCACACTTTTTAGTGAAAGAACCCTCAACAAATACAACATCTATGAAGGGCAAATATTATCTAGAAATGGCGATTATGAACTCATGCTTAATGATCAAAGCTTAGAAGCCATAAAGCGCTTTACATATGTCAAAAAAGTAGAGAAAATTGTCATTGACAAAGGCATAAAAGTTAATTCGCCTGAGTTAATATTCCCTGAAGACAATTTCAATTGGAACTTGGATAACTTTGGACCTATTAAAGTCCCTCAAAAAGGAAGTCAAGTTGATATAAGCACAGATAATATTGAATTGTACAGAAGAATTATAGAAACCTACGAAAACAACAAATTAGAGGTCATTGATAATGAAATTTATATTAATGATAATTTAGCATCAAGCTATACCTTTAGTATGAACTACTACTGGATGATGGGAGACAATAGACACAACTCTCTTGACTCTAGATATTGGGGCTTTGTTCCTGAAGATCATGTAGTTGGAAAAGCCCTATTCATATGGATGAGCTGGGATAAAAACAAAACAGGCATCAATAAAATCAGATGGAATAGATTATTTAATGCCGTCCACTAAAAGATATCTTATACCCTGTAGCTACATGGCGCCAATCGAATACTATGCATACTTGCATCAGTTCGATTGCATCATAGAAATTAATGACTTTTTTGTAAAACAAACATTACGAAATCGCTGTGATATTTATGGAGCAAATGGAAGATTAAACCTTACCGTTCCTAAATCTAGAAAAAGTAGCTCTAAAACAATCCTAAAAGACATAAAAATAAGCTATGACCACAAATGGCAAAAAGAACACTGGCAAAGCTTAATGAGTTCGTATCGCTCATCCCCTTTCTTTGAATATTTTGAGGATGAGTTAGAAGCATTATTTCATAAAAAATACACGAATTTAGTTGACTTGAATTTAGAAATGATGACATTTATTTCTTCAAAGATTGGCATTTCCACGGAATTTAAGTTTACCACTAAATATTCTCAAGAAACTGAACATAATGACTTGAGAAATTATAAATTTAATACCGCCAACTTTCCAAGATACATTCAAGTTTTTGAAAATAAACATGGCTTTATTTCAAACCTGAGTATATTAGACTTGCTTTTTAATGAAGGTAATAATTCCAAATACTATCTAGAATCATTAAAATTATAACCATTAAATTTAATTGACATGGACTTAGAATTAAATAAAAATGAAGATAAAATGAAGTTGATGATTTCAGAAATGAATCAAAAACTTAATAAAATTAAAATTGGTGGTGGAAAAGAAAAAATTGAAAAACAACACAAACAAGGTAAATTAACAGCTAGAGAACGAATTGATTTTTTAGTCGATGAGGAAACAGAAACAGTAGAAATAGGCTCATTTGTTGGTGATGGAATGTATGAAGAATATGGCGGTTGTCCATCTGGAGGAGTTGTTGTTGTTTTAGGATATGTAAGTAAAAAGCTATGTGTTATTGTCGCTAATGACTCAACTGTCAAAGCAGGCGCATGGTTTCCAATCACTGCCAAGAAAAATTTAAGAGCTCAAGAAATTGCAATGGAAAACAAAATCCCCATCATCTACCTAGTGGATAGTGCAGGCGTTTTTCTTCCTCTACAAGACGAAATATTTCCAGACAAAGAGCATTTTGGAAGAATTTTCAGAAATAATGCCATAATGTCTTCAATGGGTATAACTCAGATATCGGCTGTTATGGGCTCATGTGTAGCAGGTGGAGCTTACCTGCCAATAATGAGCGATGAAGCATTGATAGTTAACAAAACTGGAACTATATTTTTAGCCGGAAGTTATTTGGTGAAAGCTGCCATTGGAGAAGACATTGATAATGAAACGCTCGGAGGTGCAGAAACCCACTGTGAAATTTCAGGCGTTACCGATTATAAATCAAAAGACGATAAAGATTGCTTAAAAAATATCCGAGAAATAATG
>ENA-OUOG01003046-OUOG01003046.1-marine-metagenome-genome-assembly--contig:-NODE-3046-length-16304-cov-4.862760_pt1 | contig 16304 bp, 9 predicted proteins | sample MGYA00248635_ERZ508505 | MGnify/ENA primary metagenome ERZ508505 (study PRJEB26176, sample SAMN06267871) | marine metagenome | isolation source: Saanich Inlet, British Columbia, Canada | place: Pacific...
ATTATTTTCGAGTGCTTCTTCCTTTAGCTTCCGCTCTTTGGATAAATAATAAGCATTTCGGTCATTTTCCGTCTGCGATACTGGAACGACTGTAATTTTATCGCCCTGCTTGAGGTCAACTTCGACCTTCCGGTCGATACGGAATAAGTCGTCACCGCGAAAGACGCTAATCTCAATTGGGCGCTCTCCAGAAAAATGTTCCACGACGATGAGGCTTTGCTCAGCCGGTAAAAGCAAATCACTTCGATCTTTAAAAATCGTGTACAAGCTAGTATCACCATCCCACTCGACATATCCTGCCCTTGCCACCAATCCCGCAATTTCAATTGATGCCTCTGGCTTTATTGACACAGGCAACACCTCAACAAAATCACCGGAGAATGGCCGTGTATTTTTCAGGTCATCCTCTGAAAGAGACTTCGAAATCCGCCTGACACCATCAATGGTCCGACCCAACCGAACATCTTTTGTATATGCAAACCCCGAGAAACCAGAAGCAAACTCAATCACGTCTTGTAGGCTCTCCCCAGGAATCACCTCAAAAATCGCAGCTCGATTCACTTCGCCGGCAATGGCGATTTGCGGTCCCACGGAAGGAACGAACACAACATCACCCTGACGGAGTCTTTGGTCACCCGAGATATCCCCTTTCAGCATCAGGTTGTAGAGATCAAGATCAGCCACGACTTTACCATCGCGCTTTATTTGAATCGTTCGCAATGAACCTCGTTCCGTTACACCGCCAGCGACAAACAGTGCATTAGTGGCTGTCGATAGACTACTAACTGCAAATGAACCAGGCTGGCTGACTTCACCAAGAACAAACACTTGGATCGACCGTAACTCATCCAGAGTGACAGATACATCGACCCCAATCTTTCGTTCACGTACACGGATCGAGATCAACTCACGCAAGGCGTTAAAACTAAGACCTTGAACAATAAATCGACCGATTTCGGGAATAGTAATCGCGCCATCTCGATCAACCGTGACCAGAAAATCGCTCGACTCCTTACCGAAGAAAAGAACGTGAAATCGATCTCCCGCTCCGATGATGTAATTTTCGGGAGCAGGGATAGACCCAACAGGAGCGAAAGTACTTGGTGAAGACTTGAATAGCTCGTAACCAAAGGCCTGCAGATCACCAAATCGTTGAGCTATTGGGCTCTTTGTTGAATCATCTTCCCGACTCTTCTGAGATTTCGGAAAAAGCTCATTCTGGGGAATCGATTGAGAGCCTTGATCAGAAAGCGCCCCGGAACTCGACAGATCCACGCCAAATCGAGCGGCCAGACTTTTCTTTTGTTCAGCAGACATACCCTCTAGCACACCTATCGATGATCCGTTCATCATTGTCTGAGCGAACACAGATGTCTGGCCAGTGCTTAGCAATATAATTCCAATAACTGCAAGTAAATATCTAATCATGTTGTCCTACTCTAGAAATCCAGACCAATCGTCGATTCGATCAAAAGTGCCTCGAGACCGTGTCATCCGATAGAGATCAAACCGGCGGCCCAGCTTTTGCCCACCGTCTCGTTGCATCGGGCGCCAGCCGATCGAACCAATTGCTCGAGTTGATTCGGTCGTAAACACATCGAACGGAATCATGAGATAAGCCCCTTTATCAAAGGACCCTTCACCGAACTCTCGCGCAGATACGTCAGTCTGAGTAGCCCAAACCCCAACCGTAAATCCATTGTGAAACTCACGTGCCATCTCCATTGTAACGCCAGTGTCTCCAGCAAGATACCTACCGTAAGAACTCTTCAATCGCAAACCATCCCATGGCAACTCAAAATTTGCACTCAAGTGGCCGGTATCGACGGAGTAATCTTGGCGTCCGGCAAATGAATCAAAACTCCGCTGCCATACTCTATTGGCATCAAGACCAATTGACCACCATGTATCGTAAGGGCGATACAAAACCTCGCCTCCAAATCCAGAAAACATGGGCTCTAAATGGCCTACATATGCCTGCGAGTACCACGATGGAGCGAGCAGTTCAAAATGGGTCAGCTGGAGTCTTTCGAGATACAGATCACTATTTTCCTTGAAGTATTCACGGACCTGCGTCCGGACCGGAGGCAGTAGCGAGCTCTCTTGCAACCGAAGCTCATCGTAATTATTACTCAACGAAGCACTTAGATCAGCTAATAAACTGGTCGACTCTTTGTACTTCAATTCTGCGTAACCGCTGAGTTTTAACCGATAAATCCAAAATGCTTCCGGACTCTGGAATGATTGTTCCAGATTCGGCGCCACGTTAAATGATGCATCCCATGGATTCACGAACTGTGCAACTTCAGATTTTGGCTCGAGAGTCGGATCATTACCCAACACAGTGCGAGACACTTCCCGCGCGTCGAGGTCATTATCGGCGAGATGCTCAATGACGACTGGATCAATGCTCCACTCACGCATTGGTAGACCATAAGAAGTCTCTGTAATCGACAAATCTCTACCATCCAACTGACCGGCCGCCGACTTAGCAACACTTGCCAGGCCAGCAGCGTCATCCGGGTAGCGATTAAAACGTCCCTCGAGCGAAAACGTATCAGGCGTCTCACGAACAACAGACACATCAAAAGATGTATCACTCAATGTTTGTGACAACTGTTCAATGTCGAGCTTTTCTCGACTGACCTCAACGTGCGGATCCAGTTTTAGAGGCTGCTGGGACTCAGCAAAATTAGTCCTCAATACAATACCGGCTGACAGCGTATCGCCTCGTTCAAACCCTACCTGAAAGTCTACGACAGGATTGTAACGATACGTCAAACCGAAGTTGAAAGGCGATGATGACGTAATCGATGACGAATCGTCAGTGTAATCACTTCCATCCAGTTCAACGTTAGCGACCAACCCAGGAATCTGCGTCCGATAGGACACACCACCAAATACGGAAACAGAGTCGCCTGAAAAGTAATCGTCGAGTGATAGAGTGCCGCCCTCGCCCGTGGAAGATGATCGCGAATTGAACCGGCTCGATAATAATTTCATCGGGTTGGACAATTGACCGCGGGATCCCATCAGCCCCCAACCAAGTCCAGCTGAGACGTCTAGCGACTTAAAGCGCTTACTCGCAACCAAATACTCTGAACCAAATAAGCCCGTGCCACCAAGATCACGGACACCCAATGCCACCTGCGGTACCCAGACATCTTCTTCAACCAACCGAATCTTGGCATCAATCCCTTTATCTTTATTACTCTGAGTATCACCAATTGCCGCAGCCAATCGATATCGTCTATCCTCTTGGCCCGTATAGCGAATTGCAGCTTCGAACCAATCCAAGGGCGCCATATTGATTGTTAAAAAGCGATATGGGGCGACGCGGATCCAGCTAATCGCAAAATCGCCAGGCTGACCAAAGCGCGCATTTGGCATTTGAACGAGCCCATGACTGCCGAAATGGCTATAGGTCTCCAATTGACGATACTCTTTATCTACCAGAGCCGATTCAACTGCACCAGCTTCGGATGACCACCAAATGCCGATGAGAATCAGCCAAGATGGAGAACGAATCATTTCAATCTCTCCACTGGCGTTTCGGTTCAAACGTGCTGATGTCTTGATAACTCAATGCTTGAGCAATGCACCCAAATACGTCCTGCTCAGATCGCCCAAACCCTGGAGGCGGAAAGAACAACAGTGTTCCTGGCTCAATGACTTGATTGGATTGATTATGAGTGGCGATCCCCAATAACTGCACAGCTCCCGCGGGACTAATCGCATAGGCATAGTCTCCACGAATCACTCGGTCAGTAAGCGTGGACCCCGCGTAACGATATGCGAATTTATTCGGGGCATGGGGCTTGGCAACGAAACCATCTCGAACGTTCCACACAAAAATCTCGCGAAGCTCATCAGTTCTGATCCGAATCGTGTCCCCATCACGCAATCGTCGATCGACAAAACCATCAGTTTTTAATCGCAATGCGTCAATTCGACCGTATTCAGTCACCCGACCAGTTGCCTGCAACGAATCTATTAATTCGATCAGCTTTTCCCGATGGTTGACGTGATCATCTCCAACCCAATCCGCTGGATTCAAATGAGAAACCAGCATTTCGCGCACTTCTTCACGGCAAGCCGAGAGTTCGTTTTCTTGATCAGTCTCTCGAGAAGCCCGAAACCACTCAAGACGACCATCACTGTGACGGCCAAGTGAATTAGCAAAAACCACCAGAGACGTTGGCGCTTGATCCACATCTAACTTCGTGATGCGATCTTCCATGACAACAGTCACTGAATCGGCGAAAGCCAACGCACCGACGCACGCGGCCACCACAAACACAATTGCTCTCATTGCGTTACAACCGGCTTATACGAGTACAACAATAAGTCCATGCGCTCATGATCAGGCAGTGGTTGTTGTATCGATTTCACGACAATCCCTTGTTTATCGACCCAATAATGATTATCGACTTGGTAATCCAATTCCTCGACCGACCACGATTCGACCCAATGCGCCAGATCCCAGGATCCATAAGCAGTCTTTATTTGCTCTGTTCCAGAAAATCGGTAACGGGCATGCGCAACTAACCCATAGCCGCTAGCCGATTGAATCTTCCAAAAATAAGTTTTCGCTGGGTGTAATTCTAAAAAACCATCAAAGAAAGGATCACCCGATAAAGGAGTCACTGATCGAATATCAGCTACCAATTTGGTCGTTGCTCGAATATGCCCGTTATACATCTCAAGACCGACACCGTCATTTGATACAAACAATAAATCGTATGTTTGTAGATTCAGTGAATGAAGGCCCATATATACCGAACCTCGACCACCAAATTGAGCCTGCAAAACTCCAGCACCGGCTGCTCGCATCTTTGTGTCGTCATAGTCAATCTCGATATTACTTCGAACCAACTGACTCACTGAATTGGCCACCGATTGAGTCCCCGTACTCAGACAACCTCCAAGCATCAAGCAAGAAACAGTAACCGCAGCAAACCTTAACATCAATTGGACACAAAAAAGGCCGGTCGCCCGGCCTTTCCAAACCCTTCGACGTATTAGTCTGAGGACGTAGATGACGATGTGCTAGTCGATGCTGCAGTGTCATCAGAAGACGATGAAACCGCAACCGCAACCGCAATCGCAGCAGCTGCAGCAGCAGCAGCGACACCAATTCCAACGCCAGCAACACCAGCTGCGCCAGCTGCAGCACCAGCACCAGCACCAGCACCAGCACCAGCACCACCAGCGCTACCGCCAGCAGATGACGCAGATCCGGAACCCGAACTCGACTGTTGAGCCAATACAACAGGTGTCATAGAAGTTCCGGCAACAAATACCAAAGAAGTTAACAGGCTCGCAAGTTTCATAGATTCCCCCAAAAGGTGTAAGATAGTTTGAGCTACGGAGATGATCTTGCATTCGAAAACCCATGTCAACACCCAAGCCTAAGTTTTTACTCGCCTTTATCGGATGTCATCTTATATTTGGAGGGACTGCCTCGCTGGGGTCTGAGTTAGACAACGCAGCACCCCCGGCATATTTGTATGCAACAAATACGGAAACGTGTTTTTACACCACGGTGACAATCGCCAAGACGCACGCCGAAAGACAACAGGGATTCATGAATCCTCCCCCGCCTGTTGGCGCCATCGTTTTTGAATGGCCACAACCAACCGCTCGAAATTTCTGGATGAATAACACATCAACACCGTTGGTATTGTTGAGGCTCGACCACACAGGGACCCCCCAAACGTTAACGGAACTTTCGCCGTTTGACTTAACGGATCATATTGACCCAACCGAGGGAGGCCGTTGGGCAGTCGAACTAAGACACGATTGGCCTACCCACATCCCACTCGAAACGCTGTTCTTTTTTCGTTTCCACTGGTCACCTGAACCACCAGAAGTTGAAAGAAAATGCTTAAGTTTGTATGCCAAATAAAATCACTTAATGCTCATCGTGCCCAGTATGTGCGGCAGTCTCTTCGAGCTAACCATCACATAGGTAACTAAGACGAGAAATAAAACAAATAAAATGAACCCAGCCTCAACACCCAATATTTTAGTCGCAACCAAACCAATCAGGTTTGCCGCTAATGTCAGACCCAATAACAACCACAATGTTTTTCGAGCACTCACCCCAGCATCTAACAAGAGATGGTGCAGATGTGTTCGATCTGGCGAAAATGGCGAACGCTTCTGTTTGAGCCGACGAATAATGACCGAGACGGTATCAATCGCAGGAATTGAAATGCACCACAACACCATGACTGGCTCCATGACCCCCCAAGGCTTTTGACTGTAACCTATCAACAGCCACGCAAAAACAAAACCAAGGACCGTCGACCCAGCGTCACCTAAAAATACACGAGGCAACCAAGTGACGACTTGCATATTAATAAGCCAAAATGCAGCGATGGCAGCCAACAAACCCAAGATCCAAGAGACTTGAAACGGCTGAGTTGTGAGCAGGCCCGCGACCAAAAGCGATACGATTGTGATGATTCCATGACCCGAGGCCAAACCATCAATCCCGTCTAACATATTAAATGCATTTGTTAACCCAACAACAGCGAAAATAGTAAAGGGCACAGCCGCATAACCCAAATCGATCTGCAGCCCCCAAAATGTGCCTAACGAGTTAATCCACACCCCTGACCCAAGCCCCATCAGGACCGTCATTCCAAGCTGTGTCAGCAATCTCAATCGGACACCAAGATCGAACTTATCGTCGAGTACACCAACTAACAAAAGTAAACCAGCACAAGATAATAGCCATCCGAAGGCATTAAGATAGAGGGAGATACCTACTAAGCTCAAAAATATCGCCAGCCCTCCGACCAAAGGCACGGGATGGCCGTGCTGTTTTCGATCGGTTGGTAAATCCATAATCCCAACAACGTTTGCCATGGACACAAGTGGATAGAGCGCCGCCAAAGTCACCACAAACCCAATCACAATAGCGTTTACTGCAGTCTCGATAACCATATGTATTTACCTTCAGATTCCATAAGTCGAGGGGATCATCACTTCTCAGATAAAGCGCGAGAGGCAGTCACTCTCACTGGCTTCAACAAGTAATCGAGAACCGACCGCTTGCCGCCAGCGATGTCGACACTCGCGATCATTCCAGGGATAACTTTCGGGATCACATCACTCTTTGATAAAGATAGGTTTTCTGTCTCAATTGATACTTCATAATACACCTCACCGCTATCACCCTGCTCGGTATTCTGAGCAATATCCTTTATCGAACCCGTTAACACCCCATACATGGTAAAATCATAAGCGCTCAGGCCGATGCGGGCCTCTTGGCCTACGAACAATTCACCAATATCCTGTGGCCGCACCTTTGCTTTCACTGAAATCTGTTGTGTGGCTGGTACCATCTCGATGAGTGGTTCTGCCGGACTTACAACAAATCCAATACCCGGAGGGTGTACCTTGGTGATCGTTCCGGCAATCGGCGCTTTCAAAATGGTACTCTCAACACGGTCTTTCAGTGCTTTCGACTCAGCGGTTAATTGCCGCGCCTCCGTTTCTTTCTTTACAAGAATCTCTTGAGCTTCTGCCTGATAATCAATTCGGAGTTCGTCTCGCTTTTTCTTCAACCGACTGATCTCAATGGCAACGCCTCTCAATCGAATACGGCTCTGATCCAGCTCGGATTGAAACCTCTGTAACTCCTGATTTACCATTAATAAACGAATACTCGGCTCGATTCCCTCCGCGACCAGCGGCTCGAAAATTTTCACTTCCTCCGCCTTAAGGCCAAGCATGATCTCCGCATTCGCGGCGATATTTTTCAACTCAACCTCGCGATTCAGAAGGCCTTTCAATTCATCGGCCAATAAGTCGTGCTGCTGTTTTAAGCGAGATCGCTGCGTAACAAACAACTGCTCTTGCTCGAGACGGTCGACTTCTGAGACATCAGCTGACCAAGTAATTTCATTGTTTAAACGAACCTCAGCTTTCAATCGATCAATTTCGGCAGAAAGCGATTGGAGCGCCAGTGTATTTTTTGCCAATGCAGCTTCAGCATCAGTTGATCGAATTGCTATTAACGCCTCGCCTGGCTCCACTCGCTGCCCAACCGCGACATTGAGCGTCTCGATAATTCCTGCATACCGAGACTGCACTGTCTGCACCTGGCCTTTTGGCTCAACAACAGCCTCAGCTCGAATCACTTCATCCAGTTCGGCGACTGAGATCCATATAGTCGCCAGTCCCAAAAAGGCGATGACCATCACGAACACTAAATTGGATAGTTTCCATAACTTCATTAACTCGAGGCCTTTTCTCGCGCTTTAAATAACTGATCCGGTGGCCCATCTGCCACAATGCGTCCAGACTCAACGGCAAGCACGCGATTAACCAACGACATAATGGTTCCTCGGTGCGTGACCAAGATAGCAGTCCGGCCTTTCAACCAGAACTTGAGGGCTTCAAGTAACTCTTGCTCACTCTGATGATCCATCGCACTCGTTGGCTCATCCATTAAAACAATCCTCGGATCGCCAAGCATCATTCGAGCGATACTGATCGCCTGCCTCTGCCCCCCAGACAACTGCTGTCCTCGCTCCACAAGAACTGTCTCGTAGCCGTTGGGCATTCCCGCAGCAATTTTGTCAACACCTGTCATTTCACAAATTTTTAAGATCTCTTGATCAGTAGCCTCCGGGGCGCCGAGTAACAAGTTCTCTTTCAAAGTTCCAGAAAACAAGATTGACTGTTGATGAACAACGCCTAAGTGCCCTCGGATGTCGTCGGGGTGAAGGTGTGATAAGTCGACAGAGTCAATCTGAACAAGCCCCTTTTGTGGCTGAATAAGTCCCGCAATCATTTTTAATATTGTGGACTTTCCCGATCCAATTTTACCGACGACAGCGACATGTTGACCGGGCTCTATCACCAAACTTAGGCTTTGTAACGTAGCCGCTTTGGCTTTAGGATAGCCAAACTCGATATTCGCCAGTTCAATGCGTCCCTGCATGGACTCATGCCGCAGGAAATTAAGACGTGTTGCCTCATTTGACGTTTCGCCGAGTAGTTCAGACAAACTCCTGTAGGCAGCGGTTGCTTGATGGTACCGTCCAAGCAGTCCACTGATTTGGCCAAGTGGAGACAGAGTTCTACCGGATAAGATCACACAAGCGATCAAGCTCCCCATCGTTAACTCTGCGGATGTAATCAAATAGACCCCGTATACAACGATACCAACCTGAGAGAGTTGCTGACCCGTCTGAGCAAAATTTCCTGTAATTTGTGACCAAAAGCGACTTTTCGCCAGTGCCTCGCCCTGATGCTTAACGCTCCTCATCCAGCGGTCTTCAAATAGATTAATCCCCCTGAGGCTTTTGAGGGTCTCCAACCCGTGAAGGACCTCAACCAAGACACTTTGCTTGTTTTGGCCATCGGCTTGTGAGTTTTGGCTTAGCCTCCGAATCATCGGTTGTATTAATAAGCCGACCCCAATCACAGCGAGAACGATAAGCCCAGGGACCGCTGCTATCCAGCCGCCAAGTCCGTAAAGAACAAAGAGAAATAACAACACAAATGGCAAATCAACCAGAGCTACAAGGGTCGCTGACGCCAAAAAGTCTTTCAATAAGTCGAATTCTTTAATTGTGGCCGCCACTGCCCCCGCAGGTTGAGTAGCGATCAGCTTTTCATTTCTACAAACATGCCGAAATATCGTTTCGGCGACCTCGTCGTCGATTGCGAGTCCGGCTTTGTCGATAAAAAGACCGCGAAGCATCTTCATCACGAAATCAAAGGCAATGACGACTAGTACACCCAGCGTAAGGACGAGAAGGGACTCCATCGCCTCATTGGGAATCACACGGTCGTAAACTGTCATGACAAAAAACGCGCTAGCCAAAGCAAAAAGGTTTATACAAACCGATGCCACGATAATTTGGGTATATAAGGTCTTCTGCTTGAGGGCAGGGCCAAAAAACCAATGATCCTCGATCCCTGTTTTACGCTGTAAAGTCGTCATCCTAACGCTGGCCTTGTTTCAGTACTTCTAACAATAGTTGCTCGCTCACGACTAGCGACTTAATGATCGATTGTTGTAATTCAGAGTAAAGGCTCAACTCATCGACCACCGTAAGGCCCGCTTCCATTTCTATGACCGCCAAATCAGTTGGCTTTCCTTCCAGGGTTTGAGCTCGTAACTCCAGTTCCCTGAGATCCTGAGCGATGCTCGCTTTTTTTAGCCCTAACGACTCAATATCAGCATTGATTTCGTCTCGTTTTGTGTTGATAGCCTCCCACTCAGCAAAAGCCTCGCGCGCATCCATGACAAGTTCTTCATCAACTATTTGCTGTTTCAAACCGATCTGACGCAGCTGCGCATCTCGCGATCCCGCATCAACGAGTGGCATCGAACCACTGATACCTCCAACGACGTCATACTCCTTACCTAGCCTCGAATCAACATTAAACAACGTGGCACTAATAGAGCCGTTAATATCTGGAAATCGAGACCGATCGACGGCAAGCGAATCAAAGTTAAGAGCACTCAACTCTAACTGCAACATCATTTGGGAGTCGCGATCGATCACATCAAACTGTCCTTTAGACTTTAAAAGATACGAGAAATACACGGCAGTTGGGAGATATTCACTGATCGAAGTGTCGAAACGTCGCTCAAATTGCTGACTTAATAGATCACGCTCGTATTTGGCCTTCATGATTCGAGACTCGATTTCGACGAGTTTTAACTCGAGTGACCTCACCGCTTGTAATGCACCGGTCCCACCCTCGTAGCGCATTCGTGAATCTCCTACGCGGGACTGCATTTTAGACAAGATTGCTTGAAGTTCGATTAACGATTGATTCAACGAATTAACCTGAAGGCTCATCACCAATAGTTCAGCCAAGGTAGTCTGCTTAACTAAATTAATTTTTAACGCCGCCGCCTGAGCTCTCAGTGAAGCTGCCTCTTTTTTCGCATCGCTGACACCGAAATCGGTCAGCGGAACGTTCACAGTAAACACACCATCAACATAACGCTCGTCAAGATCAGAAAAGCGATCCTGAACAGAATCAATTTTCGATGTGATCGGATAACGGCCTCGGGTTGTAAAATCTAAGGTTGGCGATCGCGACAAAGCGACCAGATCGACATCGACGCCAAGTTTTTCAGCATCCTGCTTGGCAGCCCTCACACTTGGATCAGAGTCAACAAGCCTCAGAAGAGCATTCAATTCATACACGTCAGTCTGCCCAAGCGGCTTGTTTTGCGGACTCGTACTCTCATCAGCGACCGAACCCAATGAAAACAGACCTATGCCCATTAAAAGAGTATAAAAGACACAGGAGTATAAATTACGCATATAGGTCCTTAAAAAAAGAACCACTCAATAGAGTGGTTCCAAATAGCATCCATTCATCATATTCCTAACGTCGGGCCGTTTGCTATACCACCTCTAGGAAAGCGGTTGTGGCGTCCTCGTTCAGCTCGCTCAGTTGATACGCATCGAGTAATGCGTTCTCTAGCGAGGACAGACCAATGCTCAGGTTATCCACTTCAGCGACCATCGTTGTCGCGTCATTCAGATCAAACCCACCACTACTTTTCGCTGCGAATATTTCGACCTCAGAAAAACGAGAATTGGCCTCGTTGACGTACTTTTTGCCTGTTACACCATCGACAAGACTATTAATCTGCCCTGTGAAGCGCATTGCATAGGCACTATCATCATCACGCACTACAATGCTTTCAGAGTTCACATCCGCCGTTTTCACCTTCAAAAAGTCTTCATAGTCAAAGGCGGCAAATGCTTCAACAACGGCCAACTCTTCCACAAAGCTCAACTGACCACTCGGCAAGTTAAACTTGGCCACGGCAGCCTCAGAAACGGTCTCAGACATTGACCATCCAGTGCTTCGCAGGAGGGTACTGAAGAAATCGCTTGGGGCGTAGCTCACTGTCGTGATGACACCCTCATCACCAGTATCGATTACCGTCAGCTCTTCGTCATAGAATTTAAAACCAGACGACGCTGCAGTTTCTGATGGGCTACCAAAAATCCCATAACCTGCGAACAAATAGTTCGGTCCTGCGGAAAGTTCCCAAATCGTTTGCTCACCAGAGAGTGACGCTGTATCACCCTGTGCATAAAACTGACCTGTAGCATCTATCGAGTGACCATATGTCTGCTGGTCTCGACCATTGGACATGGATACCCCTGAGGAACTTCCGCCATAGACGCTGTCAGTCCAAGTCCAGGTCTCGGTTGACCCCAGAAATGCGCCAGCATCATCAAAAGTCGACGTGCTGCTACTGCTCGATGAATACGTACCTAACGGGTCAGTGTAAGACTCAGTTTCGACGATCTCGTAGCCAGTCACTGCACCTTCTGAGTCTGTTTGGACCGTAACATTATCCAGCCCCTCCAGATCGTCAACATCTGCAATCTTTCTGACAAAGGTCCAATCAGGACCATACTCGTAGGTGATTCCTTGGAACGTTTCCGATCCCGCCTGAAGGGCGCCGGTTGAATCGTAAACATAGGTCCATTCAAATACGCCTTCGTCTTGCGTCCGCACCCCACTCTCGGTCGTCGTCGTTGCGCCGTAAGTCCATTCAAACTCTTCAAACCAGCCATCTGAGTCTTCATTACGCATGAGTAACATTTGACGGTCTGCATCGTACTCAGTTCGAACCTCTGACCAATACCCCTCGGTCTCCTCAAACCGGTCAATCTCGATGAACCTTGTTATTTCTTTAGCGAGATCATAGAGAGTCACGTTGACCGAGGTATCAAACGCACCATCAGCGCTGTCTACGGTTTGCGTATCTTCGGTTCGATACCCGATCAACTGATCGAGCTTGTTTCGAATCTCCTGATACTCGGTAGTGTCATCCTGTGCGGCCTCACGGCCAACAATGTTCCACGACGAGTCGTAAATGACCTTTACGCTACCGTTGATTTCCCAACCTTCGACGAGGTTCCAAGATTCGTCATACACATAACGATACGAGTAGCTATACCCATCACCGTCTTTGTTGCTGCCAGCGGAAACGATACGGATCTGTCCGTCGATCGTTTCAGTGGTCTGTGAGTAGCTTGAATAGTAGCCATCAGAGCTCTCGTAGACTGAACCAATCCAGTTACCATCTGCATCGTATCTGGACGTGTCCTCGCTCCAGAAGCCATCTGAATCTTCCCAGCGCCAAGTCTCAACCGAACCAATAATGTTCTGTTCGAGATCCAAATTAGTCGCCCGGGACCATGAAGAACTACCCCACATTCCGCCACCGACATCAGTGCCAGATTCAACGACCTGATACCCAATCAGCGTACCGGCATCATCGCGAACCTCCACGAGGTCGTCAGTATTAACGACATACTCCGTAGAGAGGACTTCCCAGCCGGCTCCGTAAGTTGTCTTCATATTATTTGAGATTTGGTAACCAGAGACTAAGCTCCAGTCCACATCGTACTCATAGTAGTATTCGTCGGACCACCCTGAATTCTTGTTAATGCCCTCGCTAATCCGACCCGTAACATTACCGCTGTCATCAACGATCTCAGTTTCCGAATTCTCAGAGTAGTTGCCGTCACTATCTTCCCAACCACCACCGATCCACTGACCATCAGCATCGTAAAGCGAGAAACTTTCAGACCAATAACTACCCTCAGCCCAGCGCCACACTTCTTTGCTTTTGATTACCTGATCACTTGTATCAAAATAAACCACGCGCTTACTCTCGGACTGACCACCACCGGCCATCGCATAGTCCTGGAAAACTCCATTTGAGAACTCGACGTAGTAACCATCATCTGTGGTCACCTTGTCCTTGCCAGACAAATCGAACGTTTGCTCAATGACTTCCCAATGCTGCCCGTACTTCGTGAGCACGCCATTCGAACTCTGCTCACCATAGACTAGAGCCCAGTTACCTTCTTCGTAATAATATGTCCATGACTCGGACTGGCCTCCAGTCGACGAGGATGAGCCTTCCTCAACCTCCATCCTAACGGTATCTGACTGGTCTCCATCACCGTTAAGATCATAACCAACCTCGCCTTCGATAACGTCTGCGACATAACGGAAGTTAGTGCTCGACCATCCACTGGCATCACTTGACGAATTTCCTATCCAATTATTATCGGCATCGTAGTAGGTGATGTTTGTATTCGAACGATCTTCGGCATCGGTCCAAACAGATTTTTCAGCCAAATAGACCAGCGTCTGGTTGGCATCAAAATACTCCGTATCTTGGCTCGAACTGCTCCCGTAGCTGAATTCTTGACTCTGCTCGGCGTATACGATCTTTTGTGTTACCTCAGAGCGGAACGGCTCCAAAACTTCTGTGTTATCGGTTATCGCGACAAACTCAACATTTGACGTATCGACAGCCCGAACTTCATCCAGCACCTGCCAGTTTGGTCCGTAGAGCGTCTTGCGGCCATCCATAACCTCGAAACCGCCATAGAATTCCCAAGTATCGGGATCATAAAGATACTCAGACGCGTAGAAACCCATATAGGGCCCACCCGACTCATTTGTCTGCACTCTGACTTCATCAGTCACTTCGATGAGTGTGACACCGTCGGTGTCGTACTTTTGGAAAGTCCGCTCCTCGACGGTCTCGGTATAATTCGAGAATCCGCCATCACTATCACTCCACGAGCTCCCAATAAAATTGCCATTTCCATCGAACTTAGAGATGCTTGTCGAGGTAAACGTTTCCCCTTCGCCTCGATCCTCAGTCCACTCCCAGATCTCGTGACGCTCGATGACCGTGGTTTTATCTGCCGCATAGATAAAGACGGCCTTTTCGGTCTGCTGGCCCCCACCCATTCCAGGGTAACCACCCGCCCCACCTCCAGAACCATCGATCTCAACTCGATACGCGACGCTCCCATCGATTGAAATTTCCTCAAATACCACATCATTTGGAAGGGTCGTCGTCTCACCAATCTTGACCCAGTTAGGACCGTACTCCGTGAGGGTCACACCTCGGCTCTCAGTCCCGGATAGCAACGTCCAATCGGACGCTCTGTAGACCCACTCGTAAGTATCTGATGCTGCTTGCCCAGAAGCGCCACCGCCGCCCGACTCAATCCGAACATTGACTGCCACAGAAGCATCCAACGTGTCTCCGTCACCGTTGTAATCAAACTTAACGTTTGCGTCTGCTTGGTCGCCATCAAAGTTGAGGTCAACGCCAAGCGCCGTCTCATCAAGACCGACAGTCTCGTCAAAGGTTTGAGTTGTTTCAGTGACGACCGACTTATAAAAGTTCGTACCATCATCTGTCAAATTACCGATCCAGTTATCTTCGCTGTCATAAAACGAATATGAGTACTGGCCACTAATAACCTGACCGTCATAGCCCCACATAGGCCACATCTCGATCGATCCCTGGATCGCGTCTGAGTCATCGACCAAGAGGATGGTCTTACTACTTCCTGCGCCCATCGTCCCATCATCGTTTGAGATCTCGACCGCCTTGGTAGCGCCAGCGTAGAGATCATCAATATCGTAAGCGAAGAGATCGGCAAAATTGGTCGCGTTGAAGTCAGCCGCGGACGAGGTATCGATAGCAATCGCCGTGCTGACCGAATCAGGCATGCCGTTAACGTAGGAGGTCGTTGTCTCAAGCCCGTTACTGACTTCAATCCGCTCCTGGATTTCCATCCAACCATTGACTAGTTCAGACGTTTCCTGAGTTGAGTAGGTCACAACACCATTTTCAGACTCTTCTCTCGTGATCGTCTCAGCGACTTTGATCCCTGTCGAATCAAACTTATACGTTACCTCTTCAACTCTTTCCCAAGTACCGCTCGACTCTGTACTTGAGGCGTCTAAAGCCAATACTGTGGACTGATCGGCATCTAGAAATAGTGTGATAGACTGAGAAATAGTTGTGGTCCCACCACTCTGCCCACTTGTCCCATACATTGGATCCGATGCTGAGACGGCAGGCGCCTCTCGTACTTCGGTATTTGAGACGGTGACTTTGTAGCTTCCCCGAGACTGCTCGCTACCAGCTGTGGCCGCGATTACACCGCCAAGCTCAGAAACAACCGTCGGATCGAGAGTTCGAGACAGCACATCTCGATTACTATCCAAGGTAGCCACTGCATAGAAGCTTTCCCGAGTACCATCAACGAAATTTCCAATCGCATCATAGTTCTCTACATTTCGCTCTGGGTATCCATTTTGGTCATTTTCGGAAACCGTCTGCAGCCGATTACCTGTTGCGTCGTAAGTGGTCTCGTTTCGAGAAAAACCGAAGTCATCTCCGTTCTCATAAACTTCAACGTAACCACCGCCAGAGAGCTCCTCGATGAAGAAACGACTAATATAACCCT
>ENA-OUOG01003047-OUOG01003047.1-marine-metagenome-genome-assembly--contig:-NODE-3047-length-16301-cov-6.088819_pt1 | contig 16301 bp, 14 predicted proteins | sample MGYA00248635_ERZ508505 | MGnify/ENA primary metagenome ERZ508505 (study PRJEB26176, sample SAMN06267871) | marine metagenome | isolation source: Saanich Inlet, British Columbia, Canada | place: Pacific...
ATCGCACCACAGCCAGAGGCGGTCATAACGATCGCCTCGCAGCCACCCTCCACCGCTGGCCACCAAGCATCGATATTGCGACGCATAAAGTCCAACCCCTCATCATGTGCCGAGAGGTGGTAGCTGACGGCACCACAACAGCCTGCATCAGGCGCTTCAACCAATGTAATACCCAGCTTGTCCAAAACGCGAGCGGTCGCCGCGTTAGTATTGGGCGCGGCACTCGACTGGGCACACCCAGCAAGAGCCATCATAACGCGCGCGTGACGTTGCTTTGGCCAGGGTGATGCCTTGCGCTTCGGCGGAATCTTAGCGCCGAGTTTCCCAGGGATCAGCGGCTTGAAAACTTGCCCAACAGCAATCGCTGCACCAAAACGTTTTGAGTAGGGCAGCAACTGACGCAGCCCCCAACGCACGGCTTTCTGCGGAGCTGAGCGCGGCAGTTTTTTCTCAACAATCCCACGGCCGATATCAACTAGGCGGCCATACTGCACACCTGACGGACAGGTTGTCTCACAGCTGCGACAAGTCAGACAGCGATCCAGATGGGTACGCGTTTTCTCGGTGACCTCGTCGGTCTCTAACAGCTGTTTGATGAGGTATATGCGCCCTCGTGGGCCATCACGCTCATCGTTAAGCTCCTGATAGGTTGGGCAGGTCGCGGTGCAAAATCCACAGTGCACGCAGGTACGCAGAATCTGTTCTGCCTCTTGGCCGTCCGGTGTATTCAGGAAGGTCTGTACTATGTTCGTTTTCATTCTGTCGGTTCCTAATACAACCTGTTACAACCAGCTGTAAGCACGGCCCGGGTTGAACACCCCTGCCGGATCAAATGAAGCTTTTAGTCGCTGCTGTAGCGCCTGTATCGCTTCGCTCTGAGGGTGCAGAACCTCAGCAGCGCGATTGCCACCGCGGTAGAGCGATACCTGGCCACCCGAGTGTTTAGCGATAGATACCATCTGATCCCAGTCGAAGTCGCCGGCATACCAACGCTGCGCGCCACCCCAATCAATTAGTTTTGCCCCTTTGAGGTTCAACTCGGGCGTTTTGGAGTTGATCGACAGGCGCCAAATTGGCTCTTGAGTCGCAAAAAACTCATGCTGCTGATTCGCCAGATTGCTCCAGAAAAGCTCTGCATCCTCAAGGTCGCTGCCTCCCAAAGCCTTAGCCGCCGCTTCAACTGCTGATGCAGCGCCTGCCAAACGCGTATAAAGTGTGCCTTCGTACCAGGTAGCGGCGGTGATCGGTTTAGGCTCACCGGCACGCTGATTCATCAACTTGAGCGCTTCGGATTGGCTGCAGTCGGTCACTAGGGTGCGCTGCACTGCAGGTTTAGGTAGTACCTTCAAGCTGATCTCAGACATCACCCCCAAACCACCGAAGGCCCCGGCTTGAAGACGAGAGACATCATAACCGGCCACATTCTTCATCACCTGGCCACCAAAACGCAGATGTTCCGCTTTACCGTTTATCAAACGCACGCCCAACACATGATCGCGCACCGAACCCCACCATGGACGGCCGGGACCCGACTGATTGGTCGCCAAGGTGCCACCCAAAGTCGAAGCGTCAGAAAATACGGGAGGCTCAAAAGCCAGCATCTGGTTCTGCTCGTCCAAAGCCGCTTTAAGCTCAGTAAGCGAGGTCCCGGCGCGCGCAGTCATAACGAGCTCGACCGGTTGATAGCTCACGATACCACTGTGCTCAGCGAGGCTTAGCACCTCTTGATCGGCATCAATAGCGCGTCCCATGAAGGCTTTCGTGCCGCCGCCCTGAATCGCCAATTTTCGGCCCGCATCTGCAGCAGCGCGAACCTGTTCAATGAGCTGAGAAGTCTGATCAGCCATGGGTAGCCCCTTTCGTATCTTGCTGTGACTCCACAGTCGCATTAGGTGTGATGTTCATATCAAGCGAACGGTACTCCTGACAGCTACGCAAGGTTGGAATGCCTTTGCCCGGGTTCAGCAGCTCTTTCTGGTCAAACGCTCGCTTGAGTTCATGGAACTGCACAATTTCAGCATCGTTGAACTGAGCTGGCATCTGGCGCAGTTTTTCATAGCCAACGCCGTGTTCACCGGTGATACAGCCGCCAACCTCTACGCAGAGCTCAAGAATCTTTCCACCAAACTCTTCGGTGCGTTCCAATTCACCCGGCACGTTCGCATCAAACAGAATCAGCGGATGCAGGTTGCCATCGCCAGCGTGGAAGACATTAGCAACACGCAGGCCGTAGTGATCAGACATCTTCTGCATCTCTAGCAGGACGTGACTCAGCTGACCACGTGGAATCGTTCCATCCATACAGTAGTAGTCAGGGGAGATACGACCCACCGCGGGGAAGGCTGATTTTCGGCCCGCCCAAAGGCGTGCGCGCTCCTCTTCGGACTGAGAGGTGCGAACCGAGGTCGCTCCGAGTTTATGAAAAAGGGCTTCAACGGCGGCAATGTGCTCATCGACCTCTTCGTTGGTGCCATCCACTTCACACAGAAGCAGCGCCTGAGCATCCAAGGGGTAGCCTGCCTTAGCGAAGTCTTCGGCAGCCTGAATAGCAAAGCCATCCATCATCTCGAGTCCGCCAGGGATGATTCCTTGAGCAATGATCTCTCCGACCGCATCGCCGGCTTTAGTTACCGAGTCGAAACCGGCCACAACAACCTGAGCGCGCTCAGGTCGAGGCAGCAGCTTAACCCGCACTTCAGTGACGACACCCAGCAGACCTTCCGAGCCCGTAAACAGTGCCATCAGATCCATACCGCAGCTGTCTAGCCCTTCGGAACCGATGGTGAGCAGCTCGCCTTCCATCGTCAGGAACTGCACACTCAAGAGGTTGTGTACGGTGAGTCCGTATTTCAGACAGTGCACACCACCCGAGTTCTCGGCGACGTTACCGCCAATAGAACATGCGATCTGTGAAGATGGATCCGGACCGTAGTAGAGCCCCATCGGTGCTGCCGCTTCACTGATAGCCAGATTGCGCACACCAGGTTGCACCCGAGCCGCACGCGATTCTGTATCGATCTCTAGGATCTTGTTGAATTTCGCCATCGACAGCACCACACCCTCTGAGTGCGGCATCGCGCCAGCGCAAAGTCCGGTACCCGCGCCACGCGCGACCACAGGCACATTCTCGGCGTGACAAATCTGTAGCACTCGTTGCGCCTGCTCTACGGTCTCGGGCAATACAACAATAAGCGCCTCTTCGCAGTAGGCTGATAAGCCATCACACTCATAAGGCTTCAGAGTCTCCTCATCGGCAATTACATAGTGTGGATCGATAAATTCAGCAAAGCGCTGCGCCAGCGACTGGCGCTGGGCAAACTGCTCCGCGGTACGGGCTGTCGAAGTTTGCATCCGAACCTTCCTTTCTCTTAGTCGGCGCTGTCATACGCCTGACGCGGTCCAAGTGACAGCGGACCGCCATAATTTAGCGTTAAAGTTCTAGCCAAGTGAGGCGAGAAAGTGTTCCACACCTGCTGTGGCGCACTCCAAATCCTGGCTTGGGGTCCCACTGCTGATACCCACACCGCCAACGCAAACGCCATCAACGAAGATCGGCAAGCCACCGCCAACGATACAGAGGCGTCCTCCCATTGCGGTGTGGATACCAAACAACATGTTGTCCGCTCCGGGGATACAACCCGCGTTGTAGTCGTGTGTCGCTTTGCGCGCTGATGCAGCGGTGAAGGCTTTGTCCTGCGCCAGTGTAATACTGTGAATCTTGCCACCATCCATACGCTCAAAAGCTAGAAGGCTGCCGGACTCATCGGTGACTGCAATACACATCGGCACACCGATCTCCTCAGCCTTAGCTCGCGCTCCGGCTAGAATTACTTGGGCATCACTCTGGTCCAAACGCTGTACGGTCAACATAGGTCTCTCCTGCGCCCACTGTGGGCATGGTTGCTAATGTCCGTAAGTGTACGCCAACAGTCAAAGGCGACAGACACTGGTCAGACCAGTATTTTGTAAACTATAATTTCACGATGTGGGTAATAACGACCTACACTGATTTTGTCAGCAACCTTGGCGCCAGCCGGCTACAGACGCCCACTGGTCCTACCAGATGAGAACAGCCCGTTGAGTGAGAAAACCAAGACCATCTCTCAATCCATCGCGTATCGTTTGGAACAGATGATTATGGATGGCAGTCTGCCGCCCGAGAAAAAACTACCCTCAGAGCGTCAGTTGGCCGAGCGTTTGGGTGTTTCTCGTTCTGTGGTACGCGAGGCATTGCGCGAGCTAGCCGGGCGAGGCATCGTCGAGACGATTCATGGGCGCGGCTCGTTTGCCAAAAAAGTGATCGAAGAGATCGGTGAGACAAGCCCGTTGATGGAGCTCTACAACACTCACGCACGCACACTCTACGACCTCTACCAGGTCCGCGCCCTGCTGGAAGGTGAGGCGGCTGCTCTCGCGGCTGAAAATGGCACTCAAGAGGAGCACTACGCGATTACCAAGGCGTTCAAGGAGATGGAGGCCGTACCCGCTCCTGCCAATTTCGCGCTGGACTACACCTTTCACCAGCGTATCGTAGAGGCGTCGCACAACCCCGTGCTCGTGCATCTGCTGGCAAGTCTAAAGAGCCCACTGCTAAAAAGTGTAGCGACCTCGCTCAGCAACCTCTCGCATCGGGAGACCTTCCGTGAACAGATCGAACGCCACCACAAGCAGATCTACAATGCGATCATAAGCCGCAATGCCGCCTGGGCTCGTAAATCCGCTGCTGCACACGTCAAACACGTCAGCGACGCACTGCAGAACTTGGAGGCGAGCGACCAGCCGGTTATTCGCGACTTTAAAATCGAACTTTAACTCAGATCTCCTCGCTGGAGCGCTGCCAGAGACTCCTCGAGGTTTTTGTCGATACGGTTCGCAATCGAAAAGTGCTCCATCGGCGAGTAGTTAGTTGCGGGAACCGCAACGACCTTCATACTCGCAGCACGTGCTGCAATAACTCCATTAAGCGAGTCTTCGAACACCCAGCAATCAAAAGGGTCAGCATTCAGGCGCTCAGCGGCTTGAAGGAACACCTCAGGATGCGGTTTGGAGGCTTTTGCCTCAGCACCCGAAGTAATGACTTCGATCGGCAGTTGGTGCCGTTCCACTACCGCTTCAATTAGCATGCGTGGGGTCGATGAAGCGATGGCCATAGGAATACCTTCAGCTTGAAGGAAATTGATCAGCTCTCGTGCACCGGGAAGCAGGGGCGCATCCACGATGCGCTGTGCCATCATCGACAAAATCAGTTCGATCAATTCTGGCTGGTCGACGCATAATTGCGGATTATCTAATGCCACCAAACGCACAAAGTCACGCGTTGCCCGCCCGGTGAAGCGCTTCAACTGCGCGGGTGTTAGCTCCAGCCCAAGCGCGCGCTTCAGCGCTTCACTCTCTACGCGTTTCCAAGTGGGCTCTGAATCGATCAGTAACCCATCCATATCAAAAATAACGTTCATCACAGCAGTAGCGCCTACTCATCTATAGGGTGAGAATTAATCAGCTAAATATTCTCCTTTTATCTCCCTAATTAGTCGATAGCGTCATGTAATTGTCTTTTTAATGTCATATGCTCTTAAGCAAATTTCTTAACTCGTTTTTTGCAGACGCAAATTGATACAGATTAAAGGGAGTCATAGATGACACGTGAAGTTGTAGTACTTAGCGCAATGCGCTCACCCATCGGTGCTTTTGGCGGTAGCCTGAGCTCTATCGAACCGGCTGAACTCGCCGGTACCGTAATGAAGGAAGCAGTTTCTCGCTCAAAAGCTGACCCCGAAAAGATTCATTACGTGACAGTCGGTAACTGTATTCCGACTGAATCGCGCTACCCATACGTAGCTCGCGTTGCCTCGATTCAGGCGGGTTTGCCAATGAACTCCGTAGCGATGGCAGTCAACCGCCTCTGTGCGTCGGGTCTTCAGGCTGTTGTATCAAGCGCCCAGCAGATTGAACTCGGTCAGTGCGACTACGCCGTAGGTGGCGGTGTTGAGGTGATGTCACGCGGCACTTATATGGCGCCTGCGATGCGTACCGGTGCGCGCATGGGTGACACGGGTATGATCGATGCAATGGTCTCTGTTCTGACCGATCCTTTCGGCGCTGGCCATATGGGTATTACGGCAGAGAACCTCGCTGAGAAGTGGGAAATTACTCGCGAAGAGCAAGATGAGTTTGCGGCTGAGTCACAGCGTCGCGCAGCAATCGCTATCGAAGAGGGTCGTTTTAAAGACCAGATCGTACCGATCACGCTGAAGTCGCGTAAAGGCGAAACCATCTTTGATACTGACGAGCACCCAAAACCGGGTACGACGGCTGAAAAACTTGCCGGTATGCGTCCAGCATTTAAGAAAGACGGTACAGTAACAGCGGGCAACGCCTCAGGCATAAACGATGGTGCGGCTTTCCTAGTACTGGCTGACGCTGAAACGGCTAAAGCTAACGGTGAAACACCCATTGCTAAGATCGTCTCTTACGCAGTTGCCGGTGTTCCTAACCACATCATGGGTGAAGGCCCGATTCCAGCTTCGAAGAAAGCCCTGGAGAGCGCCGGCCTGACTATTGCAGATATGGATGTAATCGAGTCTAACGAAGCCTTTGCTGCGCAGGCGATTGCGGTATCTAAAGGCCTAGGTCTACCGGCTGACAAAACCAACCCGAATGGCGGTGCCATTGCACTGGGCCACCCCGTTGGCTGTTCAGGCGCGTTTATCGCGACTAAAGCGATCCACGAACTGCAGCGCATCAACGGCAAATACGCTCTGGTAACTATGTGTATCGGTGGTGGTCAGGGTATTGCGGTCGTGTTCGAACGCATCTAGTCATACCTTCAATTTCTAAAAACCGGCTACAAGCCGGTTTTTTTATTGTCTCGTATCAGCTACTAAATCAATTCTCATCTTACTGCGGGCAAAGATCGCGTTTTGCGACTACTTTTAAAAGGTCAAGTCACCTAACTTTTGACTGAGCCCAAACCCCGTAGATGAAATCAGAACCCAAGCTATCCCCACTTGCGGAAGTCCGAATACCGGAGGATATCCTTGCGCGCTTCGCTACGCTCTTCGTGCGCATCTGTCTGCTGATCTACTCGGTTCCAGTTGCGATCTCCCTGTATCGAAATTTTGTTCTGGAGCCGACGCTAAAGGGGATACCAATAGCCGCGACATATGGACTTACAGCCCTACTAGCCTGGCGCCAGAACCTACTCGGGACTCGAGCGCAGTTAGGCGCGATGATCCTGTTACTTTGCTTCGCATCTATTGCGGTTACGATTCGCAATGAATCTATCATGTCAGCCTCTACTACCGTGTTATTCGGCTCTATTGCGGCCTTGATGCTTTACGGTTTACGGCGGGCAGTTGCCGGCTCACTACTATTTCTATTCTCTCTGTTTGTAGTCTATCTGAGTTTCGAACCACCCAGCCTGATCTATGGGGTTATCCATATGGGGGTAGCGGTCGGTATACAAGTGGGCGTACTGATTGCGATAAACGCCTTATGGAATATGTTCATTACAGGCCGCCACCGCCTGGAGCAGACACTGCGATTAACGGAAATAGCCTCAACTCAATCCCGCATTGGTCTGTTTCGACATGACCAAAAAACCGATACTTGGATGGTCAACGAGGTGTACCGCCAGATGTACGGTATAAAGCACGATGAGCTCATACATGGGCGCGAGCACGTAATCGCGGCAGCCGTTCCACGCGACATTCCAGAGATTGTTGCAACCTTCGAAAAGGGGCTGGCGGTGGGTGAGTCGCTGTCGCTGGTGCACAGACTAATCGGAGACTTGGGGCCTCGCTGGGTTCGGGTGCAGATCAACATGCTTGAAGAGGATGGCCATCCCGTAGCCTACGGCAGCATTGTCGATATCCATGAGCACAAACTTCGCCAAAATGAGCTCGATCAGGTCCATCAGCAGAATGCTGAGCTGCTAGACCACCTGACTCTAGCGACCGAAGAGGCTGATATCCGCATTATTGAGGAGAATCTAACTCAAGGGACAGCACGCTTTCTCGCGCGGGGAAAAAGCCCTCGTCCCGAGGCGCCAACTTTTGAAGACCGTCTGGAAATTCTCGATCCCAACTATCGAAAGTCGCTCGAACACGCCTATGCAAAACCCGGCAATGTCGCGGAATACCCTATCATCGGAAAAAAACACATAACCGGTGTCGAGTGGCTAAGGCAACGTTATGTGCGGAAAATAGAGCGCGATGGGGATGAGATCGCACTATTTATGGTGACTGCGGTGACTCAAGAGAAGAAAGCGCAGTTGCAATTAGAGCGCAGTTTACAACAGGTGGAGGAGGCGCTCGCCCGCCAGGATGAGATCGCCAAGTCTGGAGCGATCGGACTGTTTGAGTGGGCAGTAGAGAGCAATATTGTCCGCGCAAACACTATCTTCAGAAAGCACACAGGACTGGATGAACAAACTTACCCGCTGTTAACCATACAGAATCTAATGGAACTGGTTAGCGATGAACAGGGGCAGGGCTTCGTCAATCAGATGCGCAGCGCTTCAGCAGCAGATGGTGCGTTCGAATTTCAGCTAGAGATCAGCTTGAACACTGATGAGACGCGTTGGTTACGAATTACCGCATCTATTCATGAAACTCAGGGCACAGGCAAACGGGTTTATGCCAGCGTAATCGATCTCACAGAGCAGTTGGCACTCGAGCAGCAGTTGCGCGACGCGAATATGAAGCTACAGCGTCAGTCCCGCACCGACCAACTGACTCAGCTAGCCAACCGCAGAGAGATGGACGAGTACTTGGATGCGCAGCTCAGCTTGCGTCACCGCGAGCCCGCATCCAGTTTCAGCGTAGTGATGGCCGATCTCGACTATTTTAAAGCGTACAATGATCACTACGGTCACCTCGCCGGAGATAAAGCTCTGCAAGAAGTAGCCAAGATTCTAACCGATGCAGCGCGCCGCCCTGCCGACCTCGTCGCACGCTTTGGCGGCGAAGAGTTCATTCTCATTCTGCCCAATACAGATACGGGTGGGGCTAAGCTTATTTGTGGTCAGATTCGAGAAGTTCTGGCTCTCGCCGCAATTGAACACTCAGAATCGCCGCTCGGGCAGCTAAGCGTTAGTTTGGGAATCACCACGCTCAAACCGATGGAACTGGCTTCTGCTCAGGCACTCGTCAATGCCGCAGACGGTGCCCTCTATGCTGCAAAAGAGAACGGCCGCAACCGTACCGAATACCGAGCAGTTTCTGAACTCATCTAGAGATCTCAGATCGAACCAAATACGTATCTGTGCTAGTTGAAAGGAGCACAGCATGCAAACAACTCGTTTAGACATAGTAATGAACACCTGCGGCGACCTACCTTCGGTTGGCACGGCCGCACCAAACTTCACCCTCGCCGATACCTCGCTCAACGATTTGAGCTTAAGCGATTTCGCCAACGAGACACTGGTTCTAAACATCTTCCCCAGCATCGATACACCGACTTGCCAAAAGTCAGTGCGTCAGTTCAACGAACGTTTGAACGCGATAGAGGGGGTAAAAGTGTTGAATGTCTCTGTCGACCTCCCCTTTGCGCAAGCCCGTTTTTGTGCGGCCGAAGGTCTGGAGCGTGTCGCTAATGCATCAGCCTTCCGCTCGCCCGAGTTTGGCAAGGATTACGGCATCGAGATTATCGACACCCAGCGTCGCGGGCTTTTTGCACGGGCGGTTGTGGTTATTCGCGATGGCACCGTGATATTTTCTGAGCTGGTTAAAGAGCTAACGGAAGAGCCTAACTACGAGGCGGTTTTGGCTGCAGCCCAGAGCTGATGCCCGTTGTAAAACCGACAGTTCAATTGGCGGCTCTTCCCTGCTAGGCTAAGCGCACAATTTAGCTAACAGAAGAGCTGTCTAATATGAGCGACAAACTCGAGCTTTTTAAATCCTCTCCTATCGGCCTGGGTTGCATGAATATGTCCCACGCCTACAACACACCGGTATCGGATGACGAAGCGATCCACGGCTTCCGCGAAGCCTTTGAGATGGGCTACCGTCACTTTGATACAGCAACCCTATACGGCGGCGGCAAGAACGAAACACTCGTCGGCGAAGCACTGAAATCGGTCCGCAACGATATCTTCCTCGCTAGCAAGTGCGTGCTCTACGTCGAGCCCGGTAAAGGCAAAGCTTTGGATGGCCGCCCTGAGACAATCAAAGCCCAGTGTGAAGAGAGCTTGCGACGCCTACAGACCGATCATATAGATCTTTATTATCTACACCGTCTGGATGCGAATGTGCCGATTGAAGAGTCCGCAGGCGCACTGGGAGATTTAATTCGCGAGGGTAAGATTGCTCACTACGGTGTGTCAGAGATGTCCGCAGAAACCATCCGTCGCGCACACAAGGAACAACCTGTCGCAGCGGTACAGACTGAGTATTCGCTCTGGACCCGCAACCCGGAGATCGCAGTTCTGGACGCCTGCAAAGAGTTGGATATCACCTTTGTCGCGTTCAGTCCTCTGGCACGTGGCTTCCTGAGTATGACCTTTGATGATCCGGCGGAACTGGTGGAGAGTGATATTCGCCGTGCAATGCCACGCTTCTACCCAGAGAACTTCCCTGCCAATAAAGCGCTACTGACAGAGTATGTCGAGATTGCCAAACAGCAAAACTGTACCCCGGCACAGCTCGCGCTGGCTTGGATTCGCGCCAAGGATCCCGCAATCGTATCGATCCCGGGCACCCGTTTTGTCGATCACATGCGTGACAATCTCGCAGCGGCAGATATTCGGCTCTCTGCCGATGTGGTTGCGCGCTTGGATCAGCTAATTAACGACGACACGGTCACCGGCCAGCGCTACAGCGCAGGCCAGCAAGTAGAGATCGATACTGAGCAGTTTTGATCAGCGATTCAACGAGACGGGATGGAGTAGTTGGCGGTGACATGCGCCACCATCAACTCCTCCGAGCCGGAGTAGATCCAACACTCGCCCACGCCACTGCGTTTACCCACGCGTAGCACACGCGCACGGGCGAGCATATCAACTGGCTGCGGTTTGGCGAGGAAGTTGATATTCAGATTGCTGGTGACGGTAAGCGGAGACGGACCGATTTTGGTCTGTAGCGCAGTCCAGATGGCCACGTCAGCCATACCCATCATAGTGGGCCCTGATACCGTCCCTCCGGGGCGCAGGTGTGAATCAGCGACGCTCAGTCGCATCAGCACCCAGCCATCGCCAACTTCTTCTAGAGAACCAAACTCAACACCTTGTGGGAAGTTGTCCTGCATAAACTGATTGAGCTCTGGAATGGTCCTAAGCATGGTTTAAACCCTCGCCTTAGCGTAGAAACGCTTCACTATTCGATAGAGCGAGTGCGCATCCGCCACGCCAGCCAACTCGCGAATTGAGTGCATAGCGAACTGAGGCACCCCGATATCCACGGTTCTGACACCCACTTCAGCTGAAGTGATTGGGCCGATAGTACTACCACAGCCCATATCAGAGCGCACTACAAAGGCTTGTACCTCAACCTCCTCCTGCAGCGCCAGCTGTTTAAAGGTTGCACTGGTCTCGCTGTTTGTGGCGTACCTTTGGTTAGCATTGAGCTTGATAACCGGGCCCCGATTAAGTATGGGACCGTGATTCTCATCATGTTTGTCAGCGTAGTTAGGATGCACACCGTGCGCATTATCAGCGCTGATCAGCATGGATGCTGCCAGCGCCCGGTTGCGCTCTTCGTTGTTGGGCATTACACGTTCGAGCCACTGCTCCAACATGGGGCCGGCAGCACCACAAGCGCTCTGACTACCGATCTCTTCGTGATCTGTGCAGATCAGCACCTGTGCCTGGCCTAGCTCAGCCTGCAACAGCCCCTGCAATCCGATGTAGCAGCTGAGTAGATTATCCAGACGCGCCGACGCAAGAAACTCCTGTTTCAGGCCGATCAGTGCGGCCGGTTGGGTATCGTAGAAACTTAGCTCGTAGTCTAAGACCTGCGCTACTTTTACCCCCTCGGCCTGCAGCTTTTGCGCCAGCATGGCGCGCAGATCAAGTTTCTCGTCTCCCTGCCCCAGCAGCACCGGCAGATGCAACTGAGCATTCACGGTACGACCGGTGTTAGCCTCACGATCAAGGTGGATCGCCAAACTCGGCACAGTGCCAATCGCAGTTTCAAAATCGACCAACTGATGCTGGAGTTCACCCACCTCATCCAGGAAGCTGACCCGACCGGCCAGGCTCAAATCACGATCGAACCAGGGGTTGAGTAGCGCACCTCCATAAACCTCGACACCGAGCTGATGATAGTTTGTGCGATGCAGCTCGGGGGTCGGTTTAACTTTCAAGCAGGGCGAGTCGGTATGCGCACCAACCAATCTTAAGCCTGCATCGAAGCTTTCGGGTTGGCGCCAAGCGAGAATCGACGAGTCATTACGCAGCAGGTAGTAGCCCTGCCCCGCTTTCAAGCTCCACGCTTCATGCTCTTTAACCTCGTCGAAGCCTGCCAGTTTAAGGCGACTAGCGAGATTGCGAGCTGCGTGAAAGGGCGTTGGGCTAGCATCAAGAAAACTGAGTAGCTCAGCATTGAAGGCATCTAAGTTCATCACAGCTCCTATTGGGCATCGTCGAGAATATCAACCAGTTCGACTTTAAAGATAAGGGTGGAGTTGGCAGGTATCAACTCAGCAGGACTGGTTGCACCATAAGCTAGATCCGCAGGAATGTAGAGCTCCCACTCGGCCCCTTTCGGCATCAGGCTCAACCCTTCGCGCCAGCCTTTAATAAGTCCTTTCAGTGGAAAGGTCGCCGTTCTACCTTCGGCGGTACCATCAAAAACAACGCCATCCACTCGGCGGCCCTCGTAATTCACTACCACCAGCTGATCGAGCTGCGGCTTTTCACCTGAACCGGACTTCAGCACTTTATACTGCAGTCCACTTGGACGTGTTACTACACCCTCAGCCGCGGCATTCTCTGATAGGAACTTATCACCCATTTTGCGCGTATCATCATTTAACGCTTTGTCGATAAGCTGCTGGCGAAAGGCCTCGCGTTCGGCTTCACTCTTTGAATCTGAATCACAGCCGTTCAGAGCAACGACAGCAATGAGTGCCAAAATTAGACGCAAACTTGTATCCTCATCAAAGACTTAACTCGCTGGGTATTTTACATCTTCCCAGCGGCTGGCCTACACTCAAATGACCAGTTTTCCGTTTTGATGAGAGAAAACGGAGCATTAAGGAGAGAGACCGTGCGTTTCGGACAGCGACTGATCCTGATAGCAGTGGCGGCGCTACTGCCATTCACCGCCCATGCCACACTAGAACCTAGCAAGATGCACGAGAGTGCCGTGAAATCTGTGGCTCGCGCTTTTGAAAAAGGGCACTACCGTAGCCAGAAGCTCGATGACAATTTGTCCGAGATCGTATTCGACCGCTACATCGAAATCCTCGACCCGTCGCGTTCCTACTTCCTCAAGAGCGATCTGGATAAGTATATTCAGTACCGCACCCAGCTTGATAATCAGATCCGCAAAGGCGATCTCTCCATTGCTTATGCCATCTACGATCTATACCTGACACGCTTCAACAACCGCCAAGAGTATCTGCTCGAGAAGCTCAGTCAGGGGGTGGACTATGAATTCACCGAAAACGAGACACTGCCCATTTCCCGAGAAGAGGCCCCCTGGTTTGCGAGTCAGCAAGAGGCTGACCGCTACTGGGACAAGCGCCTCAAGAGCGCTTTGCTAAACCTCAAGCTGGCGGATCGCAGTCGCGAAGAGGCGGTAGAGACACTCACTAAACGCTTCACTGCGCAGCGTAACCGCGCGCTTCAGTCTGAATCAGACGATGTATTTCAGACCTTTGCGAATGCGCTGGCCAACTCCTATGACCCGCATACATCCTACTTTTCGCCACGAGTCTCTGAGAACTTCCAGATCAACATGAGCCTGTCGCTTGAAGGAATTGGCGCGGTGCTGCAGACCGAGGACGAGTTCACCAAAATCGTCAGCCTGGTACCCGCAGGACCTGCCGATAAGAGCGGGCAGCTCAGTCCTGCTGATCTTATCGTTGGTGTTGCACAGGGTGAGGATGGTGAGTTTGAAGATGTTGTTGGTATGCGCCTAGACGACGTTGTTCAGCTGATTCGCGGTCCAAAGGACTCAATCGTTCGCCTCGAGGTAATTCCTGCCGGCTCTCAAGAGGGAGCCAGTCGCCGAATTGTTAGCCTTGTTCGTTCAAAAGTTCAGCTGGAAGAGCAGGCCGCGCAGAGCAAAGTGATTCGTATCGATCGCGATGGTAAGAACTACAAACTTGGCGTCATCGAAGTGCCCGCGTTCTACATCGACTTCGCTGCACTCCAGAAAGGTGATCCCAATTACCGCAGCACGACACGCGATGTCGCCGTGTTGATTGAGGAGCTGAAACAGCAAAACGTAGACGGTTTAATTATTGATCTTCGTGACAATGGCGGTGGCTCACTGCGCGAAGCCAACGAACTGGTCGGTCTATTTATTAGCCGCGGCCCAACAGTGCAGATTCGTGACTCCAATGGTCGTATCGATGTACTAGGCGACTATGACCCTGAGACACTCTGGACCGGGCCGCTTACGGTTATGATCAACCGTCTCAGCGCCTCAGCGTCAGAGATTTTTGCCGGCGCCATTCAGGATTATCGTCGTGGTCTAGTTGTCGGAAGCCGCACGTTCGGTAAAGGCACGGTTCAGACCTTGCAGCCGCTACAGCACGGTCAAATCAAGCTCACAACCGCTAAGTTCTACCGCATCTCGGGTGAGAGCACACAGCATGAGGGGGTCAGCCCTGATATTGACTTCCCGAGTTTGATTGATGAAGAGGAGATCGGTGAAAGCGCTTTGGATTTCGCACTGCCTTGGGACCAAGTTCGTCCAGTACGCTTCGGTCGCTACTCTGAGTTAGACCGCTGGATTCCCGAGCTGACCAACCGCTCGCGAGCACGCACCTCCGATAACCCCGACTTCACCCACATGCGGGACGAGCTACAGCTAATCAACCAGCAGAAGGCGCTCACCGAACTGCCCCTAAACGAAGCCGCACTGCGACAGCAACGTGACCAGTTTGATAAGGCGCAGATCGACATCGAGAATCAGCGTCGCATGGCTAAAAATCAGTCCCCAATCAGCTCTTTGGATGAGCTATTGGCAGAATCTGCTGAGGGTGAAGAACCCGTCAACGCAGATGCCGAAGCGCTACTGCGCGAATCGGGAGAGCTCACAATCGACTTGATTGAGTTGCAGATTGAGCATGGGCGCCAGCTCAAAAGCTAATAGCTAGAGGCTGAACATGAAGGGTTGGATGAAGATCACTATCGGGGTTACGGCCGTGTCGCTGATCGGTGTAATCGGCTACTTCGTCTACCCCTTGATCGCCTCACAGCAGAGCAGCAACTCCATTCGCTTTGAAAAGTTTGGCCTTGCGGTTCTGCCTGGCTCACAGTTTACAACCACCGTCGGCGAGCTCGGTACCACTCAGCTTCCTGCGACCTTCGCAGAGGGCGAACTCTCGCCTGAGGAGAGAGTCGTCGAAAGTCTAGTGCGCAACCGCAATGCGCTGTTGGAGGAGAACGAACTCTTTCGTCTCAAAATTGAACAACTAGAGCAGCGCGTCGCCGAGCTAGAGAACTACAAAGAGACGAACGAACGCTACGCGCCAGAGCAGTTCAATATTGAGTTGGAACGTGTACGCCGCGAGATAGAGGAGCGTTTGCGCGCGCTGCCAGAGGCGGAAAACTACTCCAGCTTAATGATTGAACTGATGGCGGTCGCGGCACAACAGGAGTACACCCATACCGTCCGCGAAAACGACCGCATGATGGATGAGGCGCGCAAAGCGATACTGGTGCAGCGCTACTTACCCACTTACGCTTTCTGTGTCGGCAATGCCCTAAGTATCGCTGCCAATAACAGCGGCGAACTCAGAGCCATAGCAAGCTGGTTGCAAGAGCCGGCACTTAACCCACTACCCAATGAACTGCGAGCGGATTTAGACATCGTCTTACCACCTTGCCAAGTCAGCTTTCGTGAGGCGTTGGACCAAGTTCTCAACGCGGCGATAGTTCGCTGATCCTCATAGAAAAAATTACCCTTCCCTGCTGGTTTTCTGTATAATTTTGCACCACTCAACGTCTTAGCACTGGACATACATCGGCCCAGTCCACTGATAAGGCGTATTTGAAACCGACCCTACGCAGCCGATGGTGTAGGCAAGATCGCCGTAAAGGCATCTTTTTAGTAGGAAAATTTCATGAGCGAAAGCTTTGCTGATCTGTTTGAAGAATCCCTCCAAGACCTCGCGATGACTCCAGGCAC
>ENA-OUOG01003048-OUOG01003048.1-marine-metagenome-genome-assembly--contig:-NODE-3048-length-16301-cov-4.718688_pt1 | contig 16301 bp, 21 predicted proteins | sample MGYA00248635_ERZ508505 | MGnify/ENA primary metagenome ERZ508505 (study PRJEB26176, sample SAMN06267871) | marine metagenome | isolation source: Saanich Inlet, British Columbia, Canada | place: Pacific...
ATTTTCGCGTGCTGTGCGGTGCCCGCGCGCATGGCGTTTGGCGATTTGATCTGGCCGAGCGGCATCGTGTGTTTTGGCGATGCGGGCTTCAAGCTCGGCGAGCGCGGGTGGTGTTTCCTTTACGTCAACTAAATCACTCTTGAGGGCTTCCTGTTTGCCTGTTTCAGAGGAAGGCGAGACAGTTATGATAACGTGACCTTTGTCGTAGACATCGCCCACATTGCCATTGATTTTTTCAATGGTTCCAGCTGCTGGTGCAATAATCGGATGGTGCATCTTCATAGCTTCTAAAATGGCTAGCTCTTGCCCTTTTTTGACAGGATCGCCGACATCACACAACAAGCTGTGAATGACAGCCTGCATAGGCATGGTAACTGATTGGCTTGATTTACGCATATATCATGGTCTCCCGATTACAGAACCCAGAGTGCCGTGAAATATATTATTTGTAAAACCTGAATTATTTATTTAGCAATGCGCTGTAGCTGCGGATAAGTCGAAAGCTATACATTAGAATAAAAAGAGCGATCACGGTGCCGATCGTGTCACCCACAATGTAATTTAGTACTGTCGTTAAGTGGTCTTCCGATGGGATATAGACCCTAAACACCAATGTATTTCCGAGTGCATTTACAATAGACCCTAATAGCCCAATAAGAATAAGCTTTTTCCAGTTAAAACGCGTTGTTTCATAGGCGTAGACTTTATAGCCAGCCTTTCTTAAACATTCGCACGCGATAAAAATGCATATAGAACTGACGAAAGCTGCGCCCCAAATATGAAGGTTTAGAATATCTGTCACGTCAAATAAGAAAAACCCACAAAAAATTTGTGCAATAAAAAGCGGTCCGATGGCACGCCATCCGTATAACCAAGTAAATACGACCCGAACACCATGGGGTAAGAATACCAGTGCTACGAAGTCAGAAATTTGCGGTAATATTGGTTCTTGTAGATGAGTTTTGATGCCATTTGCCATCTCAAAAGAGGTGCAATAGAGCAGCGTCACCCAAAACGTCAAGGTCGTATATTGCAATACATATTTAGTTACTATGCTTTGCACCAGATCTTCTCCGCATAACCATGACCCACCTGAAAACAGGCCCTTTTAAGATGTCGTGATTAGTTTGTAGAGACCTGTCTTGCGCCCATCTACAACGCTAATATATCCTCTGTCTATTAGGCCTTTGAGGGCACGGTAATATGTTGCATCAGCTAATTCTTTACAGATAGCACCATTTTTAATTTGTTTTGAACTAACCATTACATTTTCATTCTGCGCTATCGCAGCAATTGCGCTTAAAACTCGCCGCTCAGGGTCAGATAAATTGGTTAGGCCTAAATCTTGCTCCATGTCGACGAGCAAACTCATCAGTTTACCAAAGGCGGAAAACTCTTTACCTGTCATAATCAAGACCTACTTTAATTAATACTGTTACAATATAGCAAGTTAGGGCCAACAATAGAAGTATTTCCTATATATTTGACACTTATATTAGGGCTTACTCTTTAGCTCAGCGAAGATTTACCTGGTCTCTTGCTGTCCTTGCGTTTTTACTCGATAGTATAAAGCTGAGTGGAGATATTAGAGTGGGTTTGGTGACTAATTTTTCAACAATAGAATATTTAAAAAAGCTTGATATAAGTGAAGCCTTTCGCGCCTCTTTTAGTGAAGACAAGAAAATCGCGATTGAGGAGATACGTAAATCAGCGCCATCGAGCGACCAACAATGGCAGGCAACGATTGCCGCTATTGATGCGCCAAGAGAAGCTGAAGCCCAAAAGCAATTAGCAGTATTTGATGGTACATATTCCGAGACGCATATAGCCGGTGTTCCTACATTTGGCCTGTCCCCGAATAACAAACACCCCGATTTCCCAGATTATCTATTTTTACACTTTCACGGCGGGGCTTTTGTTTTAGGTGGTGGTATTTCTTGCTTGGGAGAGCCTCTATTGTTTAATCGTTTCCTGCCAATGGAAACGATTAGCGTGGATTATCGAATGCCACCCGCGCACTCTGCGCCTGCAGCGACGCATGATGGCCTGGCGGTCTATCAAGACGTTTTGAAAACTTGGCCGGCAGATAGAATAATTATGGGTGGTACATCGGCCGGTTCAGCGCTTGCGTATAGCGTTCTGCTTTCGGCTAAAGAAAAGGGCTTGCCAATGCCCGCAGCGGTTTTTGCCGGAACACCATTTTGTGACCTAAGCTTTACGGGCGATACGCTGTCGACAATGGAAAATATTGATCGCGTTCTTGTCACCTATCACGGCTTTTTAGGAGCTGCTGGAGCCTTATACGCGCAAAACTATGATTTAAAAGACCCGCTTGTATCGCCTGTCTATGGAGACATGACGGGCATGCCGCCGAGCTTTTTAGTCAGTGGTACTCGCGACCTATTATTGAGCGATACGGTTAGATTGCACCGCAAATTACGTGATGCCGGCGTGCGAGCTGACCTCACTGTTTTTGAAGGGCAGTCCCATGCCGATTATATGTTTGTTCCTGGCACGCCCGAGACGACCGCCCTTTACCGAGACTTTGAACGTTTTCTAAACCAATAGGATTAAGTTATGTTAACCCCCGCTGACGATTTTCCATTACACCAAACTGCCGATCCAATCGCCTTTTCAGGGACGGATCGAAACTTTTATGACCGTTTCTTCTTCAATGGATACGACCTAGAAAGCGACACGTTTTTTGCTGTCGCTTTGGGTGTTTACCCGCAACTTAATATTATGGATGCGAGTTTTAGTGTCGTTCACAACGGCTTGCAAACTAATTTACGGGCGAGCAAAGAGATGCAGGGAGATCGCCTAAATTTGAATGTAGGCCCGATAACAATTGAAATTATTCGTCCGCTCGAAGAAACCCGTATTATTGTTGAGGATGCCAGTAATGGTATTGGCGCCGATATTACTGCCTATGCGCGGCACCAGGCGATTGAGGAGCCGCGTTTCACACGGCGCCAAGGTACACGCGCTTTTATGGATTATACACGAGCGACACAAAACGTCAGTTGGTCTGGTTCGATCCAGATCGGCGCGGCAGATATTGCGGTCGATAAATGCTTGGGTACACGCGACCGAAGTTGGGGGGTTCGCTCCGTTGGAATGGCTGATCCCCAGCCCGTCGTGCCACCTATGGCGCCACAATTTTATTGGTTGTGGACGCCGATCAATTTTGATGGTTATAGCCTTTTTTGTCATACAAATGACGATAGTTTAGGCAAGCCATGGAACCGTCGCGCTGTCCTCGTTGATCATACCACAGGCGCGCAGCATCATTATGATGATGTTAAACTTTGTCCTGAATATGTTTCTGGCACGAGACGGATTTCGCGATTGAGCGCGGCGCTTACGGGCGATGGGCCTGCGCTCACCTTTAGCATGGAAGCCGGTATGCGATTTTACATGCAAGGTCTTGGCTATACACATCCTGACTGGGGGCACGGCCGTCATCATGGCGCCCTTCACGTTGCCTGTGACACGTTTACGCGTGATGATGCAGAGGCAGCCTTGAAGAGTGGACAAATTCATTTCTTACATGTGCAGGCACTTAGTTCGGTTGCGCTTGAACTTGATGGCAAAATCTTAAAAGGGCATGGCGCTATAGAGCAATTATTCATAGGCCCGCATGCGCCAAGTGGGTTCCAAGAATTTATGGATGGCATTTTATCATGATACCCGAACATCCTAAAGACATGAGCTTGGATTGGTTGTGCGAAAAGCTCGGCGGCAGCAAAGGCGCATTAAAAGGATTTGACTACGCTCCGATTGGTACTGGACAAGTGGGGGATAGTTACCGCCTAACCTTGACGTGGGACCCACATCAAGAGAATTTACCATCGAGCATTGTGGTCAAATGTCCTGCCCAAGATACGAAGAGCCGAGAAACTGGACGCATGCTTCATAATTATGAAGTCGAGGTGCGCTGGTATCAGGAGTTTGCAAGAACGGCAAAGATAAGAACACCTAATTGTTTCTTTGTGGATATGGGCAAGGATACGAGTAATTTTGCACTTCTGATGGAAGATGTGGCACCTGCCCAACAAGGAAATCAACTCGCCGGTGCAACGGCTGACGACGTTAAACTTGTTATTGATGAGCTGGCACATTTACACGCCTTTCGGTGGAATGACCCGCATTTAGTTAATATTGACTGGTTAAATTTTAATAAGGCTAACCGGGAAATGGTTGGCGGGTTGGTACCGCAATTATACCCTGAGTGGCGGCTACGATATGCCGATCGAATTAGCGCCGATATTTTAGAAATGGGCGACGCCTTTATCGCACGCTATGAGCGCTATGGCTTGGATCAGGCAACACCGATTGCCGTCGTCCATGGTGATTGCCGCTTGGATAATGTTCTCTTCTCGGATGCCCAAGGTCGCGCGATCATTGTTGACTGGCAGACCATCAATGCGGGTAGTCCTATGGGTGATATTTCCTATCTATTGGGCACAAGTTTCAACGATCCGTCTTTGCGCGCAGCTCATGAAGAAGCTCTTATTGCGCATTATATTGAGCGGCTCGCAGAGTACGGAATTGTAGATTATAGCCAAGCCTACCGCGACTATCGTTATCATGCATTTTCAGGTTTCTTGATGGCCGTCATTGCTTCCATGCTTGTCGAGCGAACCCCGCGCGGCGACGAGATGTTTGCTGTTATGGCAGAGCGCTCTGGGGCGCAGGCTTTGGCTTTGGACAGCCTGTCTTTGGTTTAAAACTATTCGATCCGGCGCTTATTTATTTAATGCCCATTTGGGGTCTGAATTAATTTGGTTATTTCCACGCGACCCGCACCGTTTGTTTACGGTTTATGATTAGGCTCCAATAATAAATAGGGGCAATCTAATGATCGACGATAAGTTTTCTGAGAGAACAGTGGCAACCAGCGATCCAGCATATTCAGCCCGCTCGTTAACGCCTAACGACATATTAGACCTAAATATCGTTTCACGCGCACTCTATGTAGGCGGTGCGGGAGATCTAAGCGTTGAAATGCTTGGAGGTCAGTCTGTGGTTTTTGCGGGGCTGACTGCGGGAACAATTATTCCCATTCGTGTCAGAAAAGTTAAAGCGTCTGGGACGACAGCAACAGAAATTGTTGCGCTGTGGTAGGCTCTCTTGGCCTTGATATGTGTTTGAAGTTAACCACCGCACTCGGCCACGATACTGGTCGGTTTTCGCCGCGCTCAATTGCCGGGCTTACAAATTGGTATGATGCCTCTGATTTTAATTCGATAACAATGTCAGGAAGTGAGATTACAGAGATTGCCAACAAAGTTGGCGGTGACAGTTTGACTAAACTCTCCAACGGGGGGCCTCATTATGTTTCCTCTAGTCGCGTCTCCAATGGGCTTCCCGCCATAATGTGGCCGAATGAAAAAAACTTGCTTGGCCTGACTCTAAGCGATGAAATTTTTTTTAAAGATGCCTTTATTGCTTTGGCATTTGCCGATGGAGAAAAGTCAATATTTGATGTCTATAATACAATTATTACCGATGAGAAAAGTACGCAAGGATCTAGTCGTAATAGAATTATGGGTGGAGCCCAAACGGCTAAACTGTTTAATGGAACGCTTCCTAAAGGCATGGATGTTCGCACGAATGGCGGAGATATCTCTTTAGATGTTTTACCTTTGCCGCTAAGCGTCTTGCATTTTAGGACACCATACGGATTTCCTACCTACAATTTTGGCGGTAAAAACTTTAACGCACCGCGCGGTTGGAACGGGCCCATGTGCGAGATACTTCTGTTCGATGAAATTATAGCAGAGACTGATACAGCTATGATCATAGAATATTTAAAAGAAAAATGGTCGATCGCGGCGTTAAACAAATAATAAAGGGGCGGGGCAAACCCGAGTTTCGTAATGAAGGACGATCTTACCTATAGCTCGGTAACGAAAATTGGTGGTTTTGTTTTTGCGATGACCACGGAGAACGAGATCTTGGCTCTATGTCTTTTAATACTCGTTGTATCTGCCTCTGCGGCAACGATGAGTCCTGAAGAAATTACGATGGTTAGTCGTGCAAAACGATTTGTTTGCGCCTCGTTACTTGGTATTGCGGCGCTTTTGGGGTTCGTTCTGACGGGTTATCAGCCAATATATTATTTGAGTGCATTTGTTATTGCATTTGTAATGGCCTTTGCCCCAGAGATTATGAAGACGGTTCTTAGCAACCGACTAGGGGGATTAAAATGATTGAATTTCTATTGTTCCAAACTCCGATGACAGGCTTACTAATGTGCACGGTTGTGGGGTTATGTTGTTTATATGGAACGCTGGTGGCTCATGATACGCGGCTAAGTGATGACACGAAATATAAAATTTGTGTCGTGGCGGGTAGTTTTGTCATGCTCCAACTGGCCCAATTTTTAATTGGTAGTTTGCCAAATTTCATGCTGATTGGCAGTGGTATGATGTATTTAGCAGTTATCATTAGGTGCCTCCGCGCGCATAATATTTCCTTATAGGTGGGGTGAGCGCCGTTTCCTAAAAAAACACATGTTCCAAATTTGAGGCGTATGGCGGTTAGTATATTCAGCATTAAGTGATCGGAAATATGAGATGTTAGAAAAATTCTTGGGCGAAGCTTCGGCGCGCCCTATAGAAGCGATCGGAAATTTATTTGATCAGTTATTTACCTCCGATGAAGAACGCAAAGCCGCTGATGCGCTGTTGATTAAAATTGCTCAAAACCCGCAGATATTGCAGGCTGAAATCAATAAAATTGAGGCCAGTCATAGATCCGTTTTTGTGGCTGGGTGGCGCCCCTTTACGGGTTGGGTTTGTGGTTTTGCCTTGGCGTATAACTTTATTCTACGAGATGTTCTGATCTTATTTGCGCCTAATCAGGCTCCGCCTGACTTAAATATTGATACTTTAACAACGGTCATGTTTGCCCTTTTGGGCCTTGGCGGTTTGAGAACCTATGAGAAGCTGAATGGACGCACCAAATAGCCAGCCTTTGACGGGTATGTGCTGGCGGCAAAAGACTGAGCATTAAAGACAGAGCATTAAATATTGAGGGGCTTATCCTGTGGTGCTGCCGGAGAGATTCGAACTCTCGACCTCTCCATTACCAATGGAGTGCTCTACCCCTGAGCTACGGCAGCGTCCAGTTGTTTTGGGTTTTGCCATAGGCATGGGGGCATGGCAAGGTTAATTGCGCGAAATGCTTTTACTTTAAAATTATCTTTGCAATATATAATCATATTGCCAGATGGGCTGGTCGCGCAACGCCACAATCGGACGCTGTTGACGGTATTGAACAAAACCTTGTTTCATGATTAGATAAATGTTCTTTTTATGTTCTCATTTGGGTTATGTTCAGGTCAGTATTATGCACGCTAAAAATCCGCCATCCTCCGTGCCAAAATCTTCTAAATTACCCTCTAATTTATCCTCTAAATTATCCTCTAAGCCAGCGATGTCAGCTGAGGTATCGTCAAAGCCGGCCAATTTGTCGTGGTTAGCGATGCAAGGGTTGAATGTTTGGGTTTGGTGTGAGGGCTGTAATCATCAAGCCAGTCTTGACCCCCGTGCTCTCATGGGGCGCTTGAACGACTGCAATATTCCCGATTTAGCTCAATATTTGCGATGTTCTAAGTGTCAGAGCCGCCAAATTTTTGCGCGCCCTGATTGGCCACGTATGGGGCGTGTGTCGCGCGCACTCGGATTTGATGATTAAGCCGCGCGACGCTCTTGACCCGGGCCGCTACCCGCGGCAAATAAGAACTATGGATAAAAGTAAACCAACAGGAAAAGACCAGCGTCAAGAGCGACTCGCCCAAGCACTGCGTGCGAATTTACAGCGCCGCAAACAGGCAGCACGAGCCTCTAAACAAAATACGACAGATACGCGTAATATTGTAACGCCGCCCAGTGCAGAGGTAACAAAAGATGGATCTGATTAAAATTGAAGGGGGCCTCCCCCTCAAGGGCGAGTTGGCAATAAGTGGGTCTAAGAACGCCGTTTTGCCGCTTATGGTTGCTGGCCTTTTAACAGATCAACCCCTTATCTTGAAAGGCACCCCACGTTTGGCTGATACCCATACATTGGCGGATGTATTGCGTTATATAGGCGCGCGTGTTGAGGAGTTCGGAAGCGGAGCTGATGAAAGTCTTCAAATTGATGCACGGTGGATCGAGAAATCAGAGGCGCCTTATGAGCTGGTGTCTAAAATGCGAGCCAGCTTTTGGGTAATTGGTCCTCTTTTGGCTCGATTTGGTGCAGCGCGTGTATCCTTACCCGGCGGTTGCGCAATTGGGACGCGTCCTGTTGATCTCTATTTGGCAGGGCTGCGAGAAATGGGCGTCGAGATTGAAGTGGATCAGGGCTATGTGATCGCAACCACTAAAAACGGTTTGAAGGGCGCGCGCATAAACATGCCTTATGTCTCGGTTGGCGTAACCCATGTTTTGTTAATGGCCGCAACGCTCGCCAATGGCGTGACCGAAATCACTAATGCTGCGACCGAACCTGAAGTTGTGGATGTCGCAAATTGTTTGGTCGCTATGGGGGCTAAGATCGACGGTATTGGCACCCGAAACCTGCGTATTGTTGGCGTTCCTAAACTTTCAGGGGCAACCCACCATGTCATTAGAGATCGGATCGAAGGCGGCGCTTTTGCGCTCGCCGCCGCAGCATCGCGCGGGGAGGTTACGCTAACAGGTATAACAACTGATATGCTTGGCGCGCTTGTGCCATCGATGCGGTTTTCAGGCGCAGAGATTAAAGATGTAGAGGGCGGTGTTCATGTTAAATCTGTCCTAGAGCGGCCGCGGCCAATGTCGGTAACGACAGAACCATATCCAGGCTTTGCCACAGACCTTCAGGCGCCTTTTATGGGATATATGTGTTTGGCAGATGGCGTTAGTCATGTCCGCGAAACAATATTTGAGAACCGATTTATGCATGTTCAAGAACTTGCCCGCCTGGGCGCGCAAATTGAGCTCGACGGGGATACCGCTATTATCACGGGTGTGCCGGCATTGCATGGGGCGCCTGTTATGGCGACGGATTTACGTGCATCGGTTACATTGGTCATTGCAGGATTGGTTGGGGACGGCGTCACGACGATACGCCGCGTATATCATCTTGATCGCGGCTATGAACGCTTGGAAGAAAAATTGTCGGGATGTGGCGCTCGTATTTGGCGAGAAACAGAATGAGTGACGTATTAAAACTTATAGCGCGTGATGCTGCTGCCTTACGGGTTATTTCGGCTCTTCTACAAGATGCTGTCGTAAAAGCATCTGATATGGCATATCTGGAAGAGCAGCGCCTGTTTGCACTGGTTGCTAACCGTTTTAAATGGGAAGTCGAGGATGAAAAACTACGGGCGCGGTCGGGTTTGCGGTTCCATGGCGTGACATCGGTGCGACAAAAGAATATTCCTGATTCGAATCAAATTCTGTCGCTTCTAGCCATACAGTTTATCCCAAGTGATGGTCTATCGGGCAAAATCAACCTTGTTTTTTCGGCATCGGCAGAAATCTGCTTGGATGTTGAAGCATGTGAGGCCATATTGGAAGATATTGGCGCGCCATGGTCTGCGCAGTCGAAACCGCAGCATCAAATAAATGATGACGATACGGAAGAGTAGAGAGAAAATTATGGTTTGCGCAGTTCATCTGTCGAGTACTCAAAAAGACTTCGAACAAAAGTTTAAATCGCTTTTGTCAATGAAGCGCGAGCAATCCGCGGATGTCAATCAACAAGTTGCAGCTTTAATCGAGGATGTTCGAACGCGCGGCGACCAAGCACTGATCGATTTAACCCAGCGCTTTGATGCTTTAACGCTTGATGTGGATCAATTACGTATCTCCCAAGACGAGATCAATAAGGCAACCGCCGATTGTCCGCAAAACGTATTGGCTGCTTTAGATGTGGCCGCTGCTCGGATACAAGATTTTCATGCGCGACAAAAGCCAGAGGACAATCGTTTTGAAGATGGTGCGGGTGTATCACTCGGCCATAAATGGTCGGCGGTTGATGCCGCGGGCTTATATGTGCCCGGTGGCACAGCAAATTATCCATCGTCTGTTTTGATGAATGCTATTCCTGCCAAAGTCGCTGGTGTCGAGCGTTTGGTCATGACGGTTCCAACGCCAAACGGCGAGATTAACCCTCTGGTTCTGGCTGCTGCGCAGCGTGCTGGGGTCGATGAAATTTACCGGGTCGGTGGCGCTCAGGCCGTCGCTGCGATGGCATATGGCACCCAAACAATTGCACCTGTAAATGTGATTGTGGGGCCTGGAAATGCGTATGTTGCAGCGGCAAAAAAGCAAGTTTTTGGGCAAGTCGGTATTGATATGATTGCCGGTCCATCCGAGATTTTAATTGTTGCTGATAACCAAAATAACCCTGATTGGATTGCCATCGATCTTCTGAGCCAGGCAGAGCACGATGCAGTAGCACAATCTATACTTATTTGTGATGACGCCGTGTTTGCCAAAGCTGTCGCGGACGCTGTGGACGAGCATTTAAAGACATTGTCGCGATCGGATATAGCGCGCAAGAGTTGGGAAAACTTTGGTGCTATTATTATTGTCGAGGATATTACAAGGGATGCGCCTGATCTTGTTAATAAGTTGGCGCCCGAACATTTGGAATTGGCAATGGAAGCGCCGGAAGCTTTTGCAAACAATATTCGCCATGCGGGAGCTATTTTCCTGGGGCGTTATACGCCCGAGGCAATCGGTGATTATATAGCGGGACCCAACCACGTTTTGCCGACTGCGCGTGCTGCACGATACGCCTCTGGTCTGTCTGTGTTGAACTTTATGAAACGAACTTCCTTGGTTGCTTGTACACCTGAGGCATTGTCAGAAATAGGTCCGATGGCCGTTACGCTCGCCGAGGTTGAGGGGCTCGACGCACATTTACGATCGATCAGTATTCGCCTCAATGCGACTGAACCCGAGACGGAACGCGAGGCTTAATGTCTGGGGAGCGGATCACGCATATTTCCTTTGACGACCCAGCATTGGTGGCGCGCAATCCTGACTTAGATCACGAGCGGCGCGTTGCTATATTTGACTTACTCGAAAGTAACTTTTTTAAGTTAAAAGAGGGCTATGAGGGTCCATATAGGGTGATTTTATCGCTTGCAGACCGCGCGCTTCAGCTCAGCGTTAGAACGGTTAAAGATGAGCAAATTAAAGATATCAAGCTTTCACTAACGCCATTTAGGCGGTTGATTAAAGACTATTTTATGATTTGTGAGAGCTATTATGAAGCAATTAGAACGGCCACGCCGCAGCATATTGAGACCATCGACATGGCACGCCGCGCCTTGCACAATGAGGGCTCGGAACTTTTAAAAGATCGCCTGGATGAGTTTGCTGAAGTCGATCTTGAAACGGCGCGTCGTCTGTTTACGCTGGTTAGCGTGTTGCAGATGCGGGGCTAAATTATATAAATGCGTAAAAACACTTGATTTTCCGCGTATAAATGGCCATTCTCCGGCCAAATTGAAACTGTGGGACAAAATGGCAAAAGAAGAGCTGCTAGAATTTAATGCAACTGTTGTGGAGTTGCTTCCAAACGCGACATTTCGCGTACGTTTGGAAAATGATCACGAGATCATCGCTCATACAGCGGGTAAAATGCGCAAGAACCGAATTAGGGTTCTCGCCGGCGATAAAGTGCTTGTGGAGATGACGCCATATGACCTCACCAAAGGCCGCATCACCTACCGTTATAAATAAGTCTTTTGTTTTGGCGAGTGCATCGCCGCGGCGGAGGGGTTTATTAGCTCAAATTGGCTATATTCCCGCTGACATTATTCCATCCGATATTGATGAGGCACCATTAAACGGCGAGGCGCCGCGCGCCTTGGCACTCAGGCTTGCCCGCGAGAAAGCTCTTCATGTTGCTGACATACACCATATTAATGAGGCACAAAGAGGTAAAACCCGCATGTGTGTCTTGGGCGCTGATACTGTGGTGGCGCGTGGCCGTTTAATTTTGCCAAAAGCCGAAACATTCGATCAGGCAAGGGAAAGCCTAGCTCAATTGTCGGGGCGCGGGCACCGTGTTTATACTGGTGTATGCCTCGTCAACGAGGTAGGTAAGGTCTTTGTGCGGTGTGTCGAGACCCGTGTCAGTTTTAAAGCGCTGGCCCAGGATGAGTTATCGCGGTATTTGGCAAGCAATGAGTGGCAGGGCAAAGCCGGCGGCTATGCAATCCAAGGTCTAGCGGCTGCTTTTGTGCAAAGGCTTGTTGGGTCATATTCGAATGTTGTAGGTTTACCATTATTTGAGGTGAGCAACATTCTTTTGGCACAAGGCATTTTGCCAGTAATTCAAGGTAATAAGGAATAGCAATCAATGGTTGAAGAAATTTTAGTGAGCGTTCGCGACGGTTTAGTTCGCGTCGCGCATGTCAACGCGGGACAGTTGCAGCATATTGATATAGCACCTGTTAAAGCGCGCGAGGATGATGTCAGCAAATTGGTCGGAGGCATTTATCTCGGACGTGTTGAGCGTGTTGTCTCACGGTTACAAGCCGCGTTCGTTGATATTGGTGAAGACCGTTCTGGTTTTCTGGGTGCGCGTGAAGCACGGGTTCTCGTCCAGGGTGCTGAGAGGGACTGCCCTATTGAGGATTGCGTGGGTGATGGAGACACAGTGCTCGTACAAGTTACACGGCCACCGCAGAATGATAAAGGTGCACAAGTAACAGCAGATATAACGCTAGCAGGGCACGCGGTGGTTATTGCGCCGTGTCGTTCTCGCGTAGCTTTGTCACGCGCGATTGAAGACACAGAGACGCGCGCACGTCTTGAGCTCAGCATAAATGAGATTTTGGCGGGGAAGCACGGTGTTACCATTGATGTAGAGGGTATGGACGGCCCAGCGGGCTGGGTTGTGCGTACGGCAGCGGCTGATATGGAAGTCGATGAGCTGGCGCGCGATATGGCGATGGTTGCAGAGAAATGGACAGAGCTCTTAGAGCGTGCCCAGGATGCTGAGCCACCAACTTTATTACATACTGATTTAGGGCCTATTGAGCGCGCCTTGCGCGATGGCGTTAAAGCTGAAACCAAAAAAATTACCATCGAGGGCGATGCAGCATTTCTTGCAGCGCAAACCTATTGCAAAGCCAATATGCCTGCCGCATTTGATTTGCTTCATGCGAGCGATGCCGGCGAATTATTATTTGATCGTTACGATGTTGAAGATCAAATTCAAAAAGCCTTAAACCCTCGCCTTGAATTGCCTTCTGGTGGTTGGCTGATGATCGAGACAACAGAAGCCATGACCACCATCGATGTGAACTCTGGTAGTCATGACGCTCCGGCATTAGCGGTTAATCTTGAAGCTGCGACTGCGATTGGTCGTCAAGTTCAGCTTCGTGGTATTGGCGGTTTGATTGCGGTTGATTTTATCGATATGACAGACGGCGACGAACAAATTAGCATTGGTGACGCTTTGGCGCGTGCCTTTGAGGGGGACCGTCAGGCTGTGCGGTTTAGCTCAATGTCCGATTTTGGGGTTATTGAGATGACGCGTCGTCGTCCGGCGCAGAGCCTTGAACAGGCCATGCGAGGCCTCTAGACGTGTCAGAGTTGTGTCCGATTTGTCAGCGCAATGAGACAATCCCAGTCTATCGTCCATTTTGCTCCAAAAGATGCGCCGACCTTGACCTCAATAAATGGCTCACAGCAAGTTATGCGATTCCTGCGCACGATCCTCCTGACGAATATGACGCGTTGCCTGACGAGAACGACGATCCCGATAACGCACTCAATTGATATGTTGTATGAGGTTATGTAGTGGTGCAAACACTTCAATATCGTCGAAAAAGCGCGAACTCAGCGCTAGACAGCTTGGTTTGACTAGCCTATAAACAGCTCACGATTAGGCCCGGGTAGCTCAGGGGTAGAGCAGTGGACTGAAAATCCTCGTGTCGGTGGTTCAAATCCGCCCCCGGGCACCATTCTCCATTTTGAATGGTGAGTCCAGAACCCAATGATATTGTTAGTGATTATGAGTTTAAAAAAATTACCAGAGTGTAATGAACCAATCTCTATATTTAAGATCTAGCAGATGAGCCAACTATGCTGAAAAAGCTTTCTATCAATATGAATATCACCAGCATCAAACTCATCATTCTTCGCAGCCTTGTTAAATGTTTATCCTTTGAACGCTAAAAATGCGCCATTTCTAGCAACCTTATCGTTTTGTTTTCCTGCAGTCATTATCATCTTTCTATCGCTGTTTTGTTTCCGCAGAACCATCAAGCCCATTTTAATTGTTTTACTGATATCATCATCCCTCGCCGCCTATTTCATGGATACTTACAATATCCTGATCGATCATTTGATGATTAGCAACTCTCTCGAAACGGATACTAAAGAGGCTAGAGATTTGCTTAGTGCAACAATGTTTTCTTACCTAATATTGCTCGGAGTTATACCGGCAATATTTGTTTATCGTGCTAATATAATATTTCAGCCATTCCGCAGGGAAGTAATTACTCGTATTAAGCTAATAGTATCGCTTCTGGTAATAGTTCTGGGACTATTCTTTTTGCAGAGCGGAGCAACTGCATCATTCTTCCGTGAACATAAGCCAATCCGCTATTACTCAAACCCCGCAAACTACATATTCGGCATGGGGCGTCATGTGGGTAATATCTGGCGTTCTGTGCAAAGCGAAAAACCACTTTCGCCTATTGCTGACGATGCAAAAATTCCAGAAACAGATATGGGGCGTGAATTGATAATAATGGTAGTTGGTGAGACTGCTCGTGCTGATAGGTTTTCTTTAAATGGTTATAAAAGGCGGACTAACCCATTGCTTGAGAAGCAAGATGTAGTGAGTTTTAGCGATGTTGAAAGCTGCGGCACCTCAACGGCAATTTCTGTGCCTTGTATGTTCTCAATTGACGGTGCAGATGGCTTTGATAAAAATGAAGCCAAACGCAAAGAAAATGCCTTGGATGTTTTGAAACGTGTCGGGGTGCAGGTGCTATGGCGTGATAATAACTCAAGTTCAAAAGGTGTTGCAGATAGAGTAGTTTATCAAAACTATCGTGATCCTGAGATAAACACTATTTGTGATGATGAGTGCCGTGATGTGGGCATGTTGGTTGGCCTACAAGATTATATTGATAAGCAGCCAGAGGGGGATATTTTAATCATCCTGCATCAAATGGGGAATCACGGCCCTGCATATTACAAACGCTATCCGAAAGAGTTTGAAAAATTCACTCCAGCTTGCCAAACTAATGAGCTTGGTGATTGTAGTACCGAGGAAATTGATAATGCCTATGATAATGCTATTTTATATACGGACTATTTCCTCAACCAAGTAATCGAATTGCTTAAGCAGAATAACAAAAAATTTGAAGCATCCATGCTTTACGTAAGCGACCATGGTGAATCGCTTGGTGAAAACAATATATATCTTCATGGGATGCCAAACTGGTTGGCTCCTGAAAGTCAACGTCATGTGCCGATGATAATGTGGTTAGGTAGCAATTTTGACGAGCTGAGTATTGATGAGCTTCGCGCAAAGAAAAACACTCCTATAACTCATGATAACATTTTCCACGTATTACTTGGACTAATGGAAGTTGAAAGCGAAGTTTATAAAGAAGATTTGGATTTTATCAGCAACTAACATGAAAAGAATTTGGTTCGCATTTGTCTACTCAATCCACGGCATCATGGCCGCTTGGCGTGATGAGCCAGCGTTTAAGCAAGAAGTCGTATTGGCTGCAATCATGATTCCCGCTGCTTTTTTCTTAGCACCGGATAAAATATCATTGATTTTGATGATTGGCAGTGCCTTGTTAGTGCTGGCCTTAGAACTCGTAAACACTGCTGTTGAATCGTCAATCGACAGAATTGGCGAAGAAATTCATCCCCTTTCAAAAAAAGCGAAAGACACAGCTAGTGCAGCAGTTTTGATTGCATTGATGAATACTGGGTTTGTTTGGGGCGTGATTTTGCTTGGCTAAGTCTTGAATCAATGTACCTTAAGTCGTGCTAAATGGTCATATCAAAAGACATATCTTGTGTGATTATTCTGATTGGTTTGTTTATGTTACTTTAGTAACTTGAAAAATGATGGTATTTGAAAAACAAGAATTTTATCCTTATCTTCATTTCGGATAACGTTTACCAAGTGGCATCATTGTCCTATTATTCCACATACGTATTTTTTTACACGCGAACTGTTTCGCATACGTTTGTCTGGGAGAGAGACTTGCGCGTTGAAAAAAGTTTTAGGAATGCATCATTCTGCTCACCCAATCTCCGTTAGGGCGA
>ENA-OUOG01003049-OUOG01003049.1-marine-metagenome-genome-assembly--contig:-NODE-3049-length-16300-cov-3.092030_pt1 | contig 16300 bp, 32 predicted proteins | sample MGYA00248635_ERZ508505 | MGnify/ENA primary metagenome ERZ508505 (study PRJEB26176, sample SAMN06267871) | marine metagenome | isolation source: Saanich Inlet, British Columbia, Canada | place: Pacific...
TAAGTGAATCATAATAAGAGAGTCTAATAATGTCTGGCGTTGGATTAATTGGAATCGCCGCTGAAGGCAATGAAAATGTATTTTTGAATCATAGTAAAAATACATTGTTTTAGATACGCAATGAAGACTTCACAATTGAACATTTTGCCATATATAACACCGGTAGAGATGTAAGTGGTCCCGTGACTGCCGCCTTTGATTCAAATACAGAATATATCATCAATCTTCCTATGGAAAATGATGGCATCGGTGCTGGATTTGTCTCCTTATAGCTCCCCGAAATTAACTCTTCACGACAAGAAAGTATGTCTTGGAATAAGAATTTAATGTCCTCTATGATTAAAAAAGTCCAACTTAGAGGTAATAAAAATGTAATCAATGAGAGGACTGGTAAGCAAATGCTATATGAAGCGAAAACCAAATATAACACCACCAAATATGCCCTCTTTTAGAGACTTGTTGGTATGACACCCAATCAATCGTCCCCCTATTATCAAACATACACTGACCGACACGAAAGACACCGCAATGTTCCACTTATTCATCAGACCATTCGCACCCATACTCCATTTGGTCATATGATCGATAGACCTATTGATATCGCCGCTGGTTAGCTCAGTGCTCCCATCGTTAGAGATGACCTATTCCTTCAACACGTCAAAGTCTCCTATCCTGACTCATTCTTTGATAGATTAGAAATAACAAGGGAAAATATCACCCTCGCAAATCTACGAACTAATACATTCTATGAATTAGAGAATATTAATTAGAATCTCACTGATACAACACTTTTAAATACATATAAAGATGAATGGAATGTTATTCACGCTTTAAGCACTGTTGGATTAGAAGAAACTGACCTTGTTAGCAACGCAACCGCAACCTCCACACTTGAAATTGCCGATTATACTAAAACTGTTTTCAAATATAGAAAACAAAAAGAGATTGAAAGATGGTGGAAGATATGGTAGGAATATGAATTTAATTGGAGCACAACTCTTTACCTATCTCCACGAACACAAGATGTCCCCTTTTATGCCACAATTAGCTCAGTTAATACATCCACAAATCCATTCAAAATATATGTCTCTGGATTAACCTCTAATGAGTCCAACGCATTTACCAATGATACCTATTATTATATGCGAATTATTAGAGATACTGACTTATATGGATACCCTAATAATACCAGCGAACTTGTAGGAGAATTAAAGGATAGTAATACCACAACACCATACTTTAGTGTCCCCGAACATTATCTCCCAAATGTAAATACTACGACTGATATTGGTAATTCTATTATTAAACTTCCAGGACAACACGGTGGATTTGCGAATGTAATAACGACATCTGGTTCGGATCCAGACTCCGCTCTTTATTACCTAATGACAGTCAATGCTACTAATGGAACACCCATGACACCAGCCGACTTTGAACCTGCTGGATTTACCGCAAATAACACCAATCAGTTAATTCTTGGTAATGTTACTATTGATACAAATTATCCACAATCAACCTATCCAAGAATATGGTTGCCACAATCATTCCCTGATGGAGCCAATGTAAGTTATGAAGGATTACCTATTATCATCCATAATCCATATGAAAGAGCTGGAATTCAAGAACCACAAATTAAACCTCTTTTTGAATTATTCCACAAATCATTACCACAAAGCTGGGGATATGACGCACAGAGATATAGAGTTTATACTGAATTATCAAGCCAAAGCAATTTAATAACATATCTTCCAGAATTATTCGCTACAAGCACATTGGATATTATTAATAGGGTTATGTAGGTTCATATTTAGGATGATACCGCAAACGGTACCAGTCCAATTGATTTTGAATTAAATAAACTGAATAATTGGTACACTGATATTAATACAAACCTTACCACTGAAAGGAGCACCTATTTACAATCACTTGTTAGTGCCAGGGATATTTTCAAAGGACTCAATGAGTCATATGATAGAGAACGCTATGGTGGATACCAACAAGACTACCTTCGCGTCCATAATTATATCCAATCTATGAATAACCTTATTATCCGCCTTGGTAGAATGCAGGAAGTTCAAGATAATACCACCATCTTTAAGCTCACACAAGAGTTATTCCCTAAATTAACCCAACAATATGGTAATATTTCCTATCATTATCACGCAGATATTCTCAGAGATTACACGGAGCCTGTATATGAAATTATGGAGTTATTTGCCGAAAATTGCGTAAGCGGACCATACTTCCCTGGAACTGCTTCTATAACAAACTCAACTCTAGCCAGTGCCCAATCATAGTTCCCTGAACCAGACTATATGCCATATGTAACATTCGTTGATACGGATTACAGAGATAAACTTATGAGACAAATTGATTATGTAGATGGAACAAGAGAGTTTTGTAGAGATATTGAAGCGACCTATACATCTCTTCCTAATAGCGACATCTATAGTCCAGATTATTTCACATTATTAGATGTTAGTGGGTCAATCACAAAAGATGATATTGAATCAAATGAAAGATATAGGTTTATTTTCTGGTATCGTGTATTTGATGTATTAGATAAATGTCGTTTAATTAAAGAACTATGGGCTAACCGATATTATAATACTAATTCAACCTATAAAGAGAATTTAGAGGCACTTGAAAACTCTAATCGTCGTTTTTGGGTATTCTGTATTGAATTTTATGATCTATTCACTAAACAATACGCTGGTATATATGATGAATATCGTCTTGGTGTCCCCTCTTTAACCCAATAGAATCTCCCATATTCTCAAGTGTTAAAACTATCGGATAGTGATACATATTAGGCTATTGATAATGTAAGAGTCGCCTATAATTTAGATGGAACCATAATACCCAACACATCACCATTTTATTTTCACTATCAGAATTTATAGTTCCCCGCTCCATCTAATACTGGTGTAAGCCACTTATATCGCATACCCCAAGCAAGTTCTCCCATATTAATCAATCCAAGCACACCATATGACGCAATCATTAATATCTTGAAATCAATCAATACTAACTCTACAACATCAAGTATCAGTTCAGTTGTTTCAAATCTTACTAATACAAGCACAATAACAACAACTACTACTTCCCTATATAACTCACTTGTTAATACAACAATTAGTTTATTAAATGATTCCTATATTGCTGATACAGAGAGTGAAACTGAACCAATTGAAATGTTTAATGTGCTGAAATCATTTATCTATGATATTGGAGATTCACAATATACAACCAGTAATCTGACTGAATTATACGCAAATAGTAGTTCTTTGTTTATGTATCCCACACAATAGAATGGTGGCTTCTTTCATTCTACTTTGGGAAGCACAATGGGTTTTATTGTGGCAAAAGATTACGCAACTGGTATTCCCTATCAGGGATTTCAAACAGAGAATGAAGAGTGGTCTAATGTTACTAATTATAGCGACCGTGTAGCGAACATAACATCTGACTTAGGTCCATACAAGACAACTTCACTGTCATCTACAGATATTATGTCAATCGCATTCAATTCTAATGGTGTAAATATTACATCTTTCTTTGATACCATAAATGTTTCACCTATTGTGTTCGGATTTAAAGAAAATATAGACCACGTTATGCCTCTTCAGTATGATCCCATCACATATCGTTCTTATAATTACCGTGTCTCCAAATATATTCCACAATCTAAGTGGGATGGTTGCGATACCAGTTTAGTTTCCATGCTTCCTAATCCATTGATTTAGTATTTTGAATATTTACGTATTAATTTAATTCACCCCGAAGATGTTCCATCAGCTTATATGGCGACCAATTACAGCGAAATATTATCACAACAAGATGATCCTTGGATTATGTCTCATTCAAAGAATAAATTAACATCAATAAAAGATATTGTAGATAGGACTACTAAAGAGCCATCAATATCTGAAGAAGCAAACATATTGGAGGAAGTTGGTTATAGAGAGAATGAAGGTGCAGTAGTGATAGACCCAATTACACAACAAAAGGTGCCTGCTTTCAAAATGCCCCTTATGATAAGTCGCGTGAATGCTTCCAGAAATCCACTGCGAAATGAATAGATGATGGATATGAACTTACGTGTTTTATATAGAACCTATTTGTCATCACAAAATCAGATTGACTCTGTAAATGCCATTGAAGTCCCAAAATATGTCCCCAGACATATCCAAGATTTATCTGTGAGAGCCTGTGTGAGAGCTACATAGAATATTATAGCGGATTTCGTGATTGATACTACGCCATAGAACTATACTGTGGATCGTGTTGTATATGATGAAACAAAGATTACAAATAGTGAATATATGATTATGGATATACGATACATTCTTACTGACTTCCTTCGCATGTTAAGTAGGTCAAATGTTCCCATTGAAAATCATAGGTCAGTGAAAGTTGGATTCAACTCTATTTGGATTCCTTGGAAGAGTAATATGATTAAATGGTTGCGTATGGGTATAGTAAATTATGTAGTAAATGAATTCTTGACCCTCGTAAAACTCGTCTATACATCAATGAATCGTTAGCTTTATTTATTCCAACAGTCAGAGGAAAGGAAGACTGAAATATGGTTGGAGATTATTTATGCTATGATGTCTATTGAAGAATTTTGGGATATCCAAATCAACCCCGATAAAGACGATGATGATTTCTTGGATCTACTTTACACCAGACTTTCTGATTATATTAAAGATAAAGTGAAAACAAATCCATTTATCCAATATTCCAGTCGCATTATAACGTGGAAAAATATCGTTATTAATATGGTCGCAACTATCTGATTATAAAGTCGCTTAATACAGTAGAATAATAACACCAAGTTATTTTAAATATGTCATCCAAAAATGGCACCAATCCGATTGACATAGATATGACCGTTCAGATGTAGAATGATAGACTGACATTCCAATATCAGTCTATTGTCCATAAAAATACAGGTGTGGATCTCTTGTAGAATGTGTTAGACTCTAATTCTACAGTCAGTGATTCATAGGTAGAAATTGCTATAGATACAAATGATATCTATACTGAAAATGGTACTACTGCTAATATTTCTAACCTGTTAGCTGAGTCTTATTCACTTATTCTTCCTAAAAAGAATACTCTTATTTCTAATACTTCTGGTGTAATTGTGTTTGCTCACGATAGTGCTTATAATACCACTAAAAAAGCATTAGATAGTGATGATATGTTCCAATAGAACTCCAGAAGTCGCTATCCAGCAAAAAGTATGGTGGGACGGTTTGTGCCTCTCAGTGAGATTGCAATGGATTCCAATGTTACTACTGAATTAAACGCAATTAAAGCAAATGTATCTATTTTACAATCCAACATCACTACTATTGAAACAAATATAACCAATTTGGAGTCCAATGTATCTATTATTTAGGGTAATATTACCAGCTTGGATTCAAGAGTGACAGTATTAGAAGCAGGAAGTGGGGGAGTTGGTGGAGGAATTATTAAAGCACCAAGTGATGAAAACGCTACCACCACGATTACAAACGAAACTGGTTCCGCACCTGTGAATGGAGACCTCTATTATAACACCCAAAATAACCTCTATAATACCTACTATACTGATATCACAAATGTAGATCAATGGTTCCCTATTGCTATGACAAAATTAGCCGGACAACCACCACCATTAACCAATGTTACCACAAGCAACACTACTGCTTACATTGATGTATCATGGGAACTCCCCTATCAAGTCGCGACACCTCTCACATCCAATATTGCCTATAATACTCTCAACAGTCCCGCCAGTGCTATTAATGGATACTCATAGAATGTAATGTTCTTCCCCATTGTGAATCGTCTTGTTATGAAACTTACAGAAGTGAATGCTACGACTGATGTTGATATTGCAGTAAAATCATATCCACTGTATTATTTCAGTTCATCCAATTTTACTTCACTGATAGATACGGATGGATATGTTATTTATCCAAAGGGTTCCAAATTAACAACTCACGACACAACTGATGCTACACGAACATCTTATACCAGCAACACCACTGTAATTAACCAACATTTATTAGAGAATGTTCCAACATCTATTCGCCTTTATAAGACTATCCCAACACGTGTCCAGAGATAGAGTATCATTTCAAGCGTGGATTCACAGAAGATCATCCCATTCTCCAGTGATGCCGTTGGTAGTGCTCTTGATTTATCTGGTTAGAGATATAAGATTGAATTATGGTTAGAGAACAACTCTAACGACACAGCAGTAAAAATTTCGCAAGTATATGAGTCATTTAAGATTGCTGACCCCCCATTAGCTCCAACTTCTACCACACTTGATTTAACACAGTCCAGTTCAACATCAGTTACCAGTGCTCTTTCATAGGCCAGAATGGTAATTTAGGATCCTCCTTATGTAGCTGGTTCGGATAATAGTGAAGACGCGGTGTTGAGTTTCACAGAGATTAAATTTGAGTGGTCGGATGATGGGTTCAATTCAAACACTTATAATTTCGCAAAGGTTCGTCATAATACAGGTGCGCCTACTACTGAAACCCACTCTGGAACATACGATATTACTCTTTCATCTGGTGTATATTCAATTAACAGAACTGTGGATTCTACTGGAAGATACTATACTTTTGATTTCTCAACGACTTATTTAGGTGCTGATTATAGTTCATTGGATTTCACTTTACCAATTACAATTAGTGTCCGTATTAGTTATAAGAATGGATCTAATCCAAGTTATGGTCCAACATCCACATATAAGTATTTACACATTGGATATCCATAGAACCCTTCTATTACAGGTATTTAGTTGATAGATGGCACCACTTTCCGTATTTCTGTTGGAGGATATTCAGTTGTCAATTCAACATTGAGTGGTGGTATCTCCAATGTATCCAATGTTTCCGCAAATGAAGACTATGCTGTATTCCTTCGCACAGTGGAAGTATAGGGTGAATATGAGTTAGACAATGGAGCGGTTATTTCATATGATAACTTAACATATGATTACTCCGGAACTACCACTCCTACAGGAACAACAACTTATGATTTCGATATCCCTGCTGGCTTACCATCTGGAACCTTCGCCACAGACTCATATAAGTGGCGTTTCACATCTCGTGTGAAGAATAATATAATTGATTTCTGGAGTGGATATAGTGCTATTACTGGAAACAGTGGAACAGATAATGCAACATTGATTGACCCTACAGCGACACAAAGTGTGGAGTTTGTGGAGACAACAGGAACAAACACTTTCACAGAAGCGGCTTACATTACTAACAGATATATCCGTTTAGATTGGTCTAATCCAAGCGACGGTGAGAGAGGTATTGACCCCGCAAAGGCAACAACAAACTATCATAAGATGTATAAGAATATTTTAGATATTAATGTGGATGGATAGTCAGTCTCTACAACATTAACTACAAGTAATTATGATTCAGATGTATATACACCTGGTACTAAGGAATCTCTATTAGTATTTGATTTAATAAATGATGTAGGAGCAACATATACAGATATCGCAAATGATACTAACATTTAGGGAACTGGTTCATACAATGATGTAAATATCACACTTTCCCAGTAGCACCACTATATTGATACCCTTTAGAATATTTCTATTGCTCGCTATTATTCCCTTCGTTTCCCTGATACACCATCTGGTATTACTTTTACTCCAACTGTTCGCACTGGTTCAGGTTATAATGAGATTGATTTATCTTGGTCAAAGCCAGCTTTCCAGGGATTCCGTTATGGAAACACGGCAGCTCTCACCGCTTCTCATAACACTTCATTAAATATTAACAGATATATCGTATAGATTACCACAAATGTAAGTAATACAGGTTCTCCTTATTACAATAGTTTATATTCTGATAATAATTCTGTATAGAACACTATTGATGCTTCACAATATTATAATGAAGCTGGAACATCAATGTTAAATTTAGTGTATAATAGTGTGCTGACAAACTCAACTGGTTCAAGCGACACTTCCAATGATGTATTTGTGTATCCTGATATGGGTTATAATGTTCAGATTTATGATAGAAACACGTATGGTTTATAGAGTCCAACACCATTGATTGTGGATACTTCTCGGACAGGTCTTCCTGGTTCATACCGTAGTATTTTGGGTTCTGCCCCAGTGCCAACTCAGGCAAACTTGGCGAACAGGAGTGCATACACAAACTATGGTTTCATTTTGGATACAACTGATTATGATAACGCAGGTGCTCACACAGATTTAGGTGCGGGATATCAGATTACTCCCAACAGCACTATTGATTACACTTCCAGTTATTCTACTCATTTAATGAATCAGGCACATATGATGAACTATTAGACAAATTATATTACAGATGCTACTAATTAGAAGTTTAGACAATTGAGAGTTATTAATGAGGCAGATAGTAATGGAATTGTAAAGACATTAGGAGTTGGAAATGCGACAACGTATGATCAATTCAGTGATGGTGCGACTGATAGTTATTGGAGTGATAGTATTACATTACAGTCAGCTTCTAATCGCGATGTATATAACACATCTGGTTTTGATGTAAAGAACACTGGCTATTGGTGGGAAGAATAGGTTCGTAGTAGTGTGAATACAGATACAACTTTATCCAATGCTTCTATTTTCAGTTATCCTCATAAACTCAGTTTGTAGGTCCGTTATAATAAGTCTGTCAGTTTATCATCATCAGTGAATTATGGAGCATCTAACTTGAGTGTAGATGGTGATGTGGATATTGTAAGCAGTTTGATGTTATATAACTCTCTTAATACAAACCAGTATGCTTACATTGATAATCTGACAACCAATCCATCATTAGCACAACGTGGTTCAACAAATCTTATTACAGAAGTGTCTCAAACCAATTATATTAATGGTATTCCTAACTTGTATCCTGTAAGCAACTCAACATCGTATGAATATAGGTTGAATTATGTAGCAGATGGATATTCCCAGCATTTCGGTTTGAATACTGGAGACAATATTTTGACTCATTATGCTCGCAAGAAGAATTCACCTTTCACTACAATTAAGAGTGATATATAGGATAGAGATTGGAACACAAAGACAAATATAACAAGAACTGCTACAAACTGGTAGGTAGAGAACATAACAATTACAAACACAACAATTGGTTATCCATCAGAGACCTCCACACATTCAGATATTGGTTTTTACACAACGATGTAGAATACTCGTGGTTCAACCAGTTCTCTTTTAACAGGTTATGGTGATTTGGATACATTTATTTATGATAAACGCTCAGCAGACCTTGTGAATGGAACAACAAAGATATTAACAGTGGAGGATGGTTTCAACCCCAATTCAACAACTTATAGCAACTCAACAGTGAATAGCACAGTATTTAACTGGTATGGAGCATCATCAAGTGGAAACCCAACAAGTGGTATGGATCAGTTGTTTATCTATGACGCAAAGTTTATGACAGAAGCTGGAACATATTCTAATTTCTCCAGTTTATTTAGTTCAAAGGCATCCTATGGAATACCAGCAAGTATCCCATTAACACCTACAAATCCAGTTCGCTGGACTATTCATAAGTATGAGACATCAGCATTTGGTTCAACAACGACATCTAAGATGTTTTATTTCAGTTTTGGTTCAACAACAGACTTAGAGATTACAGATGTTACCACATCCAATGCATCAGCGTCTGATGATATGTCAGAGGATTGTAAGATTTACGCACAGATAGAGTTGTATAATCCAGGAACTGCTACAGCTACACCATTAACTTATATATCAGGCTCAGTGTAGAAGAAATGGATCCGTTATTCTGGTCCTTACTACGCAACCAGCACACTATCAGCGGCAAACTTGGAGACTCTTGCAGCAACTGTGGAGAATTACAATCATAGTTTGTAGTTTAAGAATCCAAGTAATAATAGTGATTGGTTGAGCACATCTTATTCACCAGAATCTGGAACACCAACAAGCGGTGAATAGAGGACTTGTTGGGGTATCTTTAATAAGCTAACAATTCCATAGAATTACACAGTGCGTATATATTTGGCGATTGGTCTTACTTAGAGTGCTACTAATTACTTTGAGAAGCCATCAACTGTATAGTTCATATAGAGTGGAACTGAGACAAGCACATAGGTAGAATTTACGGCTTCTTAATTATAATAAGTTTAATTTAACGGAAAATAAAAATTATAAACATATACAGGAGTCAAACTCATTCAATAATGTCCTATGGTGGAGGAGAATTTTCAACAAGTGAGAGAATTGACCATACATTAAAGCTTTCGTTGGGTAAAATCCAAACAAAGTTAGAAAACAGTTATGTAGAAGAACCTACACAAATATTTAGAAAAGATGTAAGTTCTATTTACTCAAAAGAAGTTCCAACATTTATTGGTGGAATTGAAAATTATATTGTGGTGGATACAATGGTTGGTGAGACTGCAAGCACACCTACTCCACGGATTGTAGTAAGACAATCGGGTGGTTCATGGATTCCAATGACAGTCGCTTGGATGTTTGCTAACAGGGCTCAATATACTTTATCACAAATAGGTAATACTACACTTGTTCGTGATAATAATGTGGCAGTTGGTGTGGGTGATTTAGAGACTATCACTTTGAACGGATAGTCAGTAGAATGTTTTAATAAATTGTCAAGAAATATGTTTGGTCGCTATGTGTATTGGAAGAAAGGTATGACAGGTTATGGTTCTGCTAATTCAAACTATGTAGCAAACAGTGGAGACCCTTATATTTCTTATACAGGAACAGATGGATATGGCACATATAGGTCAGATTAGACAGAGGCGTATAACTTCACAAATAACGCAAATGAGCCATACAACGGTTATCTGACTCTCACAGGTTCTCCAGGTTCTCCATCATTGAACACAGAGAGGACTCACGAGATTATAAGCACAGCAGTAAAGGCTGTATAGGGTGGAACAGCCAGTGCTACTTAGACTAATATTTATAATTTTTGGTAGATGCTTTAGACAGTATATCCGGGAGTAAGTATAGTGAATCCCGATTTAGTTTCATAGACAAATGTAAGTGGATTATATCATGTTTTCTTAAAATGTTATCTCGCAATGCCTACTTATACATCGTGGAACCAAGAAGTGGAAGCGAGCACAAATCAGGATTCTATTGCATTCTTGAATCCAATCGCATCCCAGTCTTTTGGTGAAGCCCACGGATATTTTAATGATGCTTCTGCTTATATTTTAACAGCATATGATGTAAGTTCGGGAGTATCTATTGCGAATCGCCCAGTGAATAGTTTTGATAATAGTGAAATGATTTATATTCCAGAAACTGGTATTCTAATCTATTATTCTAACGAGTCATTTGTAACAGGTGATTACTTGAGTGCTACAAACCCTGTATTCCTATCATATATCCGTTATTATGGCGATAAGTTATCCGATGGTATCATTCCCCAAGATACACTTGCGAATCGCCCAGAAGCTAACTTGAGCACAGCGAGGGATCTATTCATTGATACGACAACGAACACAATGTATCGTTTAGAGGCTGGAACACCCAATGAGTGGATTGCTGTGGGAGGTAGTGGTGGCAGTGGTAGCGGCGACTCTTATTGGAGGACTACTTCTAATGTTACACCAGCAACTCAATTTGATATTGTATATGGAAACTCTACATCATCTTCACCAGGAAACGTCACCATTAACACATAGTTAAGATTGAATAATGGTTTCATTGGTTAGGATTATAGCACTGCTTCTATTACAGACGCTGGATTATAGTCTGTAAGTGCTGATTCTGATCTTGTGGTGAATGGTAATATGGCAGTCATAAATGCGACAGTAACAGGTAATTTAGATATGCTTTCAGATGCTCGTCTTAAGACAAATGTGATTCCATTAGAGAATTCTTTATCTGGTCTTTCTTGTATTCAACCAGTATCCTATGATTGGAAGTATAAGTCAAGTAAGAAGGAAATCGGTTTCCTTGCACAGAATGTCCAGACTGTATATCCACAATTAGTAAATACTGTGTAGTCAGGTAAGGGTGATATTAGTCCTTCCATAAAGATTGATAAGATTCTTACAGTTAATTATATTGGATTTATTCCAATATTAACATCGGCAATATAGGAACAGTAGAAAGAAATAGATGAATTAAAGGCGATGATTCGTGAAATGAGAAAGCATTTAGACGGATGAGACAGGTGGGATACAAACACGATAGGAATCGGAGCCATTGCGATCAATATGAACTACATCTCCTATTTTAAGGAATAGGTGGCGTGCCATAGGGTCGCTTACTTGTATAGCAGGGAGTTGATAAATACTAAATAATTTATAGGTATCCACTACTTTATCAATAGAGTCTTGGGTGATTTTAGTATGCTTTGGGACAAACATATATTTCTAAATAGGAATCATGAGTGTGTTCCAATTATAGAATTGAATATTACTGAATATTTTACCGAGAGAGTGTTCTATTTTTAATCTATCATTTTCACTCTTAGGCTCACCCAAGCTAACCACTGTAATATCACTGGTTAAATCAATGGAATGATATTGGAGTGTATTTGTAATTCTATTTGTTAAGCTTTTATTTCCAAATGAGTCTTTTTTATATAAAAATAATACTGGATTTTTAGAAAATGCGATATCTAATAAGGGAGAATCTCCTTTTTCCTATGAAATAGAAAGATAACGAGAAATGATAGACTTTGGGGGAGCTTTAGGGAGGTCTGTTAATGGATACCCCCTATCAATTAACATATCAATACATTGTGTTCGCACTTGGAGAAAATCAGCAACAGTTTCACAAGCCATTTAATGTAGTAATGGGAAATAATCAAACTATAAACTAACAAATAAGAAAATGATTGGTAATTATTAAATAAATTAGAAAAAAACCGACCAAATGTGTATATAGTTTTGATGATGTTTTTCTTTGTTGCGTTTTTTGATGCGATAAGTAGAATATTACATTACCTTTTACCATCCAATCAAACATTTGAGTCTCTTATAGTGGCAATTGGTATGGTAATTGTGTCAGTGTATGTTTTTATGTCATAGGATAACGACTTGTCAGAATTAGCATTGAATCACAAAAAAATAGACCAGAAATCTGGTGTGGCGGCGGTGATTACGGCATCGTCTGTGTGAAATTGAGAGAGAGGTGTGATGGTTTAAGTATCACACATACAAAATAGTGTAATAATGGCGATGATTATCTCTATTGAGGGCAACATTGGTTCTGGTAAGACAACCCTTCTATCAATGCTCCAGACCCAATTGGGTGATTATATGGGACGTAGTCGTCCAGTTGTATATGTGAAGGAGCCAGTTTCTGAGTGGGAGTCAATTAAGGATGAAGCAGGTATGTCTATGTTGGACCATTTGTATAAGGATTCAAAGACGCATGCCTTTGCCTTCCAAATGATGGCTTATATTACTCGTCTTCGTACTCTACGTGAGGCAAAGAAGGCTCATCCAGGAGCAATTCTGGTGACTGAAAGATGTCTTCAAACAGATTGCCACGTATTTGCTAAAATGTTGAAAGATAGTGGGGATATTATGGGAATTCATTATTAGATTTACGATAAGTGGGCCAGTGCTCTTAGTCCAGACTTGGAGCCTAATTTGTATGTATATGTGCGTGCTGACCCAGCCAAGTCATTAGAGAGGGTGAAGATCCGAAATCGCTCAAGTGAATCCAGTATGTCATTAGGATATTTGACAGCGTGTCATCAGAAACACGAAGAGTGGCTTACAACAGTAGATAAGGATAAGGTAATAATGTTTGATGGCAATGAGGAGTTTGTTGGAGATAAGGCTCATAGAGTTACAGACTTGGCGAAGCAGTTGGCCGAGTTCAAAGTTTAAGCTTTAAAAACCAATTAATATAAAATGAATAAAACTCAATATGATAATTCACAAAAAAGACTGGGTGTTATCCATTCTTTTATTTTGAGAGATGTTAAGAGATGGTTGGATTAGATGGCACAATCAAGGGATAAAAAATAGGTTATGTTGTATGATATCCGACAATATGTAGAATCCCGTGCTCTGGCACTGATGCGTGATAGAAATAATAAGCCGTATCAAAGTGTAATCAATTGTATGGCGTTTCCAGTGGGTATAAATAAGAATAATGTAGCGGCTCATTATAGTCCGTGTGATTGGGAGGCAGCTACATTGGATTTACGTAAAGATAGTGTATCAATTGATTTTGGTTTATTTAATCCAGTGAATGGTGTGCTAACAGACGGTGCTTTCACGTGGAATGGTGTAGAAAATAAAGAAGGTTAGTAGTTATCAAAGATAGCAGAATAGGCGGTTGATCTGATAATTAGTAAATCTGGTGCTGAAGCAATTCTGGGAGAATTAGGTTAGGAATGTTAGGAGTTTATTAAATCACAAGAGGTAGTAATAGAGGGATTAGAGACTCGTAAGCCAGTTGCGGTGTTGAAGGATTTGTGTGGTCATAAGATTGGACCATATGTAATTCACGCTGGGAAAGCGGTGCCTTCTATTGGTCTCCCACAATACACTGTTCGTATGAAGGAAGATGAGACATATGCGGTAGAGGTGTTTCCAACAACAGGTTCTGGTAAGTCATATGAAGTTGCATTAGACAAAGAAGTGCCTACACATTTGGCATTAACGGATGGTGTTATTGAAAACTTAAAGAAGGCACCCAGAGATTATGTAGCACGTATGGTGAATATTGTAACTACTCGTAAATGTGTGCCGTTTCATCCAGAGTGGTATAATTTAGATGATACATTAATTATTGGAGGTATTAAAGATGGTATGTGGAAGTCATATCCTACCATAAAGACAGAAGATGACGCAATTACAGTGTAGTGGGAGAAGATGATTAAGATAACTTCTTCTGGTTCCCATCTTTTGTTACAGGCTGAGCCTCAAACTAATTGATGAATATCCATATATGTTCAAAACTAAAGTATGTTATGAGACCACCTACAATATCAGCGAGTGCGAAGGAGAATAGGAGAATAAAAGAGTTGATACCGAACGCAAAATGGGAGATACATACGGTACACATAGTTGCGTATAGGCGATACACTAATGTTTTAAGGGCAGTTTCTAACTGTGTATTTTGTTGTAATCCAAAGCGGACCATATTCGTTATTATGGAATGATACATTATCTACAGTAAATTAAAGATGTCAATGCAATTCAACAAGGAGACTATCGCTCGTTTAGCCGAACAGGCTCGCACTGGACCCCAGAAGTAGATCAGTGTAGATTTAAAGCGTGTTCGTAGAGAGGCTTTATTTTTACAGAAGTAGTATGAGGAGGAGGCTCGTAATGGTCCAGTATCATCTTTTAATTTCTTAACAAAGTGGTCTGAAAAGAAGGAGACGAAGTATCTTTGTTCTCGTGTTCTTAGTATGGCCCGTATCATCTCTAATGGTCATTTTGATAGAGCAAAGTTTGAATATATGATGAATATGGGTAATATGGTAAGTAGTGGTAGAGTGCGTGAATATGACGCCTCCGTAGCTATTGGCCAGAAGTTCGCTAACGAATATGTGGCACCAGTTGCGAGTGAATCAAGGACTGAGTCTAACTCTACTACATCAAGCTGAGCTATACACAAGTGATGGTGTAAAGGTTAATCCTAAAATACTGAATAAGATGCCTAATATAGATATGATATCTGCCTTAGTAATAACGTCTAATCCAAACATAACACTAAAGATATAGCCTGTAATCAGTCCGGTATAAGAAAGAGCGGAATATAAAAGAGGTTGAACCTTGTCTAATGACCAGAAGCGACCGAAATAACCGAAACCAGAAATGATAAAGTTCCAAGCGGCGGCGAAAAGCCAATGGCGTGGTTTCTTATTTTTCGTGAATTTATTCTATTGTCCTGTAATGAAATAGTAGATAGTGTATAAGAGTGCAGCGCCAATATAACTGACTCCCAAACGATTCCAAGAGCCTTCAAGGGGGAACTCCAGGAAATATAAATAGTAAGAGGCTTCTGTTATAGCTGAAATTAACAGACTTATAATTCCTACACTCCATTCAAACATACCGAGCTATGTATTAGTCTTTTTACGGTGTTTTACCTTTTCTTTATTATCAATGTCATTATAGAGAGTATAAATAGAGAATAATAAAGGAATAAACCATACAATATCAAATAATTTAATTGATTTATTAAGTAATATATAGGAACCAATAAGAATAAAGAATGGGTATGTAAAGAAGATAACTTGAGACCAAGCAGGTGGAACCATTCTAAAACCAAGATAGCTACTTACAACAT
>ENA-OUOG01003050-OUOG01003050.1-marine-metagenome-genome-assembly--contig:-NODE-3050-length-16294-cov-7.359623_pt1 | contig 16294 bp, 9 predicted proteins | sample MGYA00248635_ERZ508505 | MGnify/ENA primary metagenome ERZ508505 (study PRJEB26176, sample SAMN06267871) | marine metagenome | isolation source: Saanich Inlet, British Columbia, Canada | place: Pacific...
GCACCATTAACTGCAGGGGATATCGCGGTGAGTATTTACCCAATGGCGGTTACTGAAATGATCCTCTCTGGAGAGACGAACGAGAATATAGCGTCTATTGCTCTCTATGAAAGTCGAATTTTAGTCGCTAAGCGTCCTAACTCAGAGGAATTAAGTGAAACCATTAATGAGGATGAAATTTTAACTCTCACTCCCGGAAGTGATCCAGATAATCTACCCATATCCTATAAGATTATTGATCAACCTTCTAATGGAATCGCAGCTGGTGGAGATGCTTTAACCTATACTCCATCGGCCGATTATAATGGATCAGATTCATTCACCTATGTTGTCTCTAATGGTATTAGAGAAAGTATAGTTGCCACTGTAAGTATTACTATTTTACCTGTGAACGATGCTCCACGATTTAATACTGATTTTAGATTATCTGTGAGTGAAGGCGTAAATATTCCACATTTATTAGGGTCGATTGTAGGATTGGCTTCAGATGTGGATGGAGACGAAATTACTTATGAAATTGTCGGAGGCAATGAGGAAGGCTATCTTTCGTTAAGTGGTAATCAGCTTACTCTACTTAAAGCCTTTGATTACGAATTACAGACCGAATATGTCTTTGAACTTTCTGCATCGGATGGAACCCTTTCTGAAACTGGTAATTTAAATATTGATGTAGAAGATGTTCCTAATAATGCCATAGAAAAATCAATTACCGTTAGAGTGGCAGATGTGGTTGCTGAAGCAAGTACCACTTCTGCTGCCTTTTATCAATCTTATTTAGATAAAACGGTTGAGTTCGCCTTTGAGGAGGGTCAAGTAGTACTCTATGAAATTTCGGGAGGGGTGGATGCTGATTTTTTCACAATTGATCGCAACACAGGCGCGCTGAGTTTTGTGAGTATTCCTGATTTTGAGAATCCGAAAGATGCTAATCGAGATAATCGCTATGAAGTAACGGTTAAGGTTATTAATCTTTCTGATGGTGGTACTTCATTACCGGTATACACGGGTCAAACTGAAATTTCAGTTCCTGAAGCTCAATTGGCTGTAGCTGTATTTGATTCTTATGTTGTAGAACCTTCAGTTGATTCGGATGGGGATGGAGTGGCTGATGTGGTAGATAATTGTCCGACCATTGCTAACCCGAACCAGTCAGATTTAGATGGTGATGGAACCGGAGATAGTTGCGATGATTTTGATAATGATGGCTTTTATGATAATGTCGATCAGTGTCCTGACTCTACGGTCGGTATGCCCGTGAATGTTTTCGGATGTGAGCTATTTGTAATGCCACAAGATGCCTTTACTATTGTTGCACAATCGACTTCTTGTTCGACCACTACCGATGGGGTGATTTCTATTACTGCAAAATATCCGCAATACAGTTATTCAGTAGCTATTGAGGGTGTTGGAGCTCCATTGAGCCTCAATAACAGTCAAGGATTAAGCGATGAAGTATCAAATCTAGGACCAGGTACTTATCAGGTATGTATTACAGTAGAGGGCCAATCAGAGTATTCTTATTGCACCACCCTCACGATAGAACAACCAGTTCCTTTAAGCGTCTCTCCATCAATGAATGTAGATCGAGGAACCATCAATTATCAAGTAAGTGGTGCTGACATCTATAAAGTTACCTTTAACGGACGTGAGATGTTAGTTAGTGAACCCAATATCGAACTAAATCTGCAACCCGGATTAAACCGAATCAAGCTGTTCACCGACTTTGATTGTCAAGGTTATTTTGAAGAGGAGATTTTTGTTAGCGAAAATGTGACCTTATACCCTAACCCTACAACCGGCCCCGTTCAATTATATGTATCGGGTAAAGATCGTTCGGTAACTCTTAGTGTTCTAAATACAATGGGGCAGGCAGTTCATCGTGAAACATTAGATGTTCCTTACAACCGAGTGATTAACTTTAACTTAGGTCGTCAACCTGCCGGCGTTTACTTTATTAACCTTGAAGGTGAAACCGTACGCAAGCAACTTAAAGTCATCAAGCAATGAGAAAGTATTTATCCTTAATAGCAGTTGTTTTTGTAGGGCTTTTATCCTCTTGCGGAGGAGATAGTGGTGGCGGTGGAACCCCACCTCCAGGACCGACTCCTACACCTGATCCACCAACCGCGGCTACCTTGCTTAGCCCGGTGAATAACGAGAATTGTGAAACGGGAACGAATATTTCAGCTAACCAAGCTACGGTCGCTTTTACATGGGCTGCTGGTCAAAACACCGATAGTTATGAACTAAAGGTATCACAGTTGGGCGGAAGCGCACAGACCAAATCAGGTATTTCTAGTGGTTCGACTACTGTTACCCTTCAAAGAGGATATCAATACTCATGGCAAGTAGTATCTAAAGCTACGGGTACAACAGCTACTGCAACTAGTAGTACTTTTAATTTCTATTTAGCCGGAGAAGGTGAAGAATTTACCGCTCCCTATGCTGCAACACCAGTTTATCCACGTTCGGGCTCTACCGTACCTCTAACTGAAGGTAAATTAGCGCTTTCGTGGGAGGCCGAAGACCCTGATGGTGACTCTCTAACTTATACGCTAGAAGTTAGTCCATTAGAAGATCTCTCTAGCCCGATTACCGTTTCAGGACTTACTGAGCCGGCAGCTGAGGTAGAACTGGTTTCTGGAGTTATTTATTATTGGAGAGTAACCTCTTCTGATGGCAAGAATAGTACACAATCGATTATCTATACGTTTAGAACGGAGTAGGGATATTTGTATAATATACAAGAGATTGCTCCTAGGGTAAATCTTTAGAAATTCTTTTTTATTCAGTTCACGTACTCTACAATTACTCTACATAAAAAACACAAAACGCGTAAAATCAATGAGTTATATGCTCTAGAAGAATTCTACATTTTCATTGGTTAATTGAGAACTTAAACAAAGTTTTATCTTGATAGATGAAACTGAGTTCGTTTCTGTTACAATTACAACCTAAGGGTAACCTAATACGATCTATTTATATCAAATTTATGGTTATCAAAAGGGTTTTCTCCTTCCTTTTATTTTTTTCTTTAGCACTTAACGCTCAAGTTAGTGTGGGCTCTGGAAGTTATAGTACAAGCTTTCCAGGAGCTGATTCTGCGGGTCGAAATTCATATCCGTCAGGAACACCGTATGTGTCAGGGGTAGCAGCTAATAAACCTATACCCACTAATGATTGGTGGTCGAAATTGGTTAAGCAGGGTAATGCAGATAATCTCTTTAATTACCCTTTCACGATGAAAACCTTAGATACGGGTTTAATCGTTTCATATATACCTTGGGGGGTAATTGGTGACTCGGCACCTATTGAAGTGGGTCTGTCTGGTTTGTCTTCAAATAAGGTTACCGTGTCTGATCATACCGATTGGACAGTTACTATGGATTGGGCCTCGGGTGATAAGAACCTCTCAGTGACTTCTGGGGTTGGAATGCCCTTTCTTTATTTTGAGAAGAGTGAACAAGAGGAGGTTTCGATTAAAGTGAATAGTGGAGATGCCACTATACAGAATAATAAACTGATCATCGAGAATGCTAGCCATGGAGCAGACTTTGTCGTTTTTGCTCCTTCTGGGAGTACTTGGACGAAAAATGGTTCTATTTATAATTCTTCACTGAATGGCAAGAATTATTGGTCATTGTCTATGCTACCTCAAGGCAATACGAATCTTCAGGCAGCCTTAGATGAAATGGAGCCTTATGCATTTGTGTTTCCGACCGACACCCAAGTTTCATGGTCTTATAATGAATCAGATGCGAAACTAAGCTCAACCTATACTATTACTTCTGAGGTAAAAGAAGGTTCAACGACTGAGTTTTACCAAGGCCTGTTACCCCACCATTGGGCGCATCTTTCTAGTTCTAGCAATACTCCCAGTGGCCCAAGCTATTCGACCGTTAGGGGAGAAATGAAAATATTGAAGGGGAATACGTTCTCTTTAGAGCACTACTTCACCGGAATTTTACCAACCTTGCCCAATCTTGTTCAATACAGCGATTCTTTTGATATCGGTGAACTGGTTAGTAAGGTTCAAGATTTAGAAAATAGTGGCCTTGACCTTTGGACTGATTCTTATAATGAAGGACAATTGATGAATCGCTTAGTTCAAACTGCAAGAATTGCAAACGAGATCGGTTTATCTGAGGCTAGAGATAAGTTATTAGCAACCGTTAAGGAGCGGCTCGAAGATTGGTTGAGTTACAGTTCGGGAGAGGTAGCATTTATGTTTTATTATCAGCCTCAATGGACGAGTTTGATCGGATATCCTGCGGGGCATGGACAAGACTCAAACATTAACGATCACCATTTTCATTGGGGATATTTCATACATGCAGCGGCCTTTGTTGAGCAGTTTGAGCCCGGATGGTTAGCTCAGTGGGGAGGAATGATTGAGTTGTTGGTTCGCGATGCTGCGACTGCCGACCGGGACGATGCAATGTTTCCGTTTTTAAGAAATTTTAGTCCTTTTGCCGGTCATTCGTGGGCGAATGGGTTTGCGAGCTTTCCGCAAGGAAACGATCAGGAGTCTACCTCTGAAAGTATGCAATTCAACTCATCCTTAATTCATTACGGAAGTATATCGGGTAATAATGAGATTAGAGACCTAGGAATCTTTCTCTATATGACCGAAAAGACGGCTATTGATGAGTATTGGTTCGATGTAAATGAGAGGAACTTCTCTTCTTCTCAGAATTATTCGTTGGTTTCTAGGGTTTGGGGTAACTCCTATGATAATGGTACGTTTTGGACCGCTGATATTACGGCCTCTTATGGTATTGAGATGTATCCGATACACGGAGGGTCGTATTATTTGGCATCAAACCAAAACTATATAGCGAAGCTTTGGAGCGAGATCGAGAGTAACACCGATATTCTCAATCCGAATTCTACGAATCCAAATTTGTGGTACGATACGTTCTGGAAGTTTCTATCGATGAGTGATCCTCAAAAGGCCTTGGAACTCTATGAGCTTTCCCCCAATCGAAATTTGAAATTTGGTATTTCTGATGCCCAAACCTACTATTGGCTCCATTCAGCAAATGCGATAGGAAGGGTTCGGCCTGATATAACGGCAAGTTATCCGATCGCTATGGCTTTTGAGAAAGATTCAAAAGTCACTTATATCGCTCATAATTATAGTTCAGAGCCTATTACCGTAGCCTTTTCAGACGGTTATGAATTACTGGCTGCACCGGGTCAGATGACAACCAGTGAAGATGTAGCTGTGTCAGGCGAACTTATTACTGACTTTGAAAGCGCCTATGCTAATAGTACGGTAGATCTTAAATTAACGACTCAGAATCAAGACCTCTCTAAGGTTGAATTTTACTCGAGCGGAGAATTGCTATTTACTGATGACACTGCTCCTTATGAATACAAAACCAATGAATTATCGCTAGGGCGACACACCTATTATGCTCGAATGTATGTGGGCTCGCAATATGAACTGTCTAATCCGTTAGAAATTCGGGTAGGAGAACAGACTCCCTATCAGGGTGAGATGAACCAAATTCCCGGAATTATTCAGGCCGGTAATTATGACGAATTCGAAGGGGGTAACGGTCAAAACATTAGTTACCTTGATCTTTCAAACGGAAATAATGGAGACTACCGTACTGATGAGTATGTCGACTCTGAATTTAATGCTAATGAGGGTGCAACCATCGGATGGATTGATTCAGGCGAATGGCTCGAATACACCGTAGATGTTCAACAGTCGGGTTACTATAACCTTAGTTTTAGATATGCCAGTGGTAATTCTAATGGAGGAGGACCTTTTAGACTTCTTCTCGATGGCAAGGTGATCTCTAGCTCTATTAATGTCTCTTCGACGAGCACTACTAACTGGAGTACCTTTAGAACCGCTGAAGTTTCTAACTTACCTTTTGTTGAAGGTGACCATGTCTTACGACTAGAGTTTGAATACGGTGAGTTTAACCTGGGCAAAATGGAATTTTCTTATGATCGAGCGCTCGATTACGACTTTATTGTTGCAGATGCTGGTGAAAATCGATCAATCATACTCCCTGAGACCACTGCAGTTTTAGATGGTTCAAATACGACTTCAACGGGTGAGGCTGACTACCAGTGGACTCAAATCTACGGACCTTCATTAGTTAATTTCGAAAATGAAAACCTCCTAACCACAACGGTGAGTAATCTTCAGAAAGGTGTATATAAATTTAGACTTGAAGCTAGCTCCTCTGTTGCTTCTGATTATGACGAAGTTATTCTTGCGGTTAATGATACGGGTAATCAGCCACCCGCAATTACCTTTGTTTCACCCAGCGATAATAGTACGTTTAAAGAAGGGGAGTCAATCCTACTAAAAACACGGGTAAGTGATTTAGACGGATCAGTAAATAGTGTCAAATTCTATGTAGACGGTAGTTTAATACAAGAACTCACATCAGCACCTTTTGAAATGGATTGGACACCGACTCAAAACGGAGATTACACGCTCACTGCAGTGGCAGTAGATGACCAAGGTCTTGAAACTCAGTCTGACCCCATTAGTATCACGGTTGAGACGGTAAAACAATGCGTGAGCTCGGGTAGTAATGCACAGCAAGGAAGCTTTTCTATCGGATACAAAGCCACCTTCGAAACTGTGGGTACTTCTGTTACAGTTACTTTCGAATTATTAGATACCGATAAGTCGGGAGTCATCGCTTATCTATGGCAAGAATCTCCATTTCAAGAATTTGAACTAGAAGAAGTGGCAGATCGTGTTTTCAGTAAAACAATCAGCGGGCTGACTCCTGGAGAAGAAATTAGTTATGCTGCCAAATTTGCTTTTACAGGTGGTTTGTCGGTTACCCCTTACGTGAAATACGTAGTTGGCTCAGACTGCAGTTCAAATGAGCAAGATACGGCTCCGCCTACCAATTTTTCAGCGAGTATAAGTTCGATTAATTCTACTTCTGTGAGTTTTGATTTATACGCCGAAGATAACTCTGAAGAGCTCATTTATACCATTTCTCAAAATGGGGTAGAACAGTCATTTTCTGGAGTGTCATCTGAAACGACAACGGTCACCTACACGGGGCTTTCTGAACAAACCAATTACTCCTTTGTATTGTCAGTAAAAGATAAAAATGGAAATGTTTCAAGTAACCAAAAAAATCTAGAAGCAACTACTATAGAGAGCACAAACAATAGTTGTTCTGGAGAGTCGGCTGATTCCCAACAAGGAAGTTTTACTCTAGGATATAAATACAGTTTCAAAACAGAAGGTTCACAAGTAATCATTGAATTTGAGCTATTAGATGACCGACCTGATTTGATTGCCTACCTATGGAAAAAAGATCCTTTCACCGAGACTTCGATGAGTTCGGTAGGTTCTCGCACATTCAGAGCAACTCTTTCTAATCAAACCGTCGGATCTACAATTTCTTATGCGGTCAAATTCGCTTTTGCAGGTGGGTTAGCGGTAACAAAATACTTTGATTATGTGGTCGGAGATAATTGTGTGGTGATTGATGACGAAGACAATGATGGTGTTGAAGATGCTGTCGATCAATGTCCAGATACTCCTGCTGGCGCTGTGGTGAACACATTAGGCTGCGAGGTCTTTGGTTTACCTGTGAACACCTTCTCAGTTACGGTTACCTCAACTACTTGTCCAGATTCATCGAATGGCTCGATAACGATCAGCTCTTCGAATACGGATTACAGCTATCGTTATGCGATTGATGACCAGGCTCCACAAGCACTGACGGATAACACCCAGACAATCTCGAATCTCTCTGCCGGTATCTATACGGTATGTGTAACCGTTGATGGAGTATCAGACTACCAGCGTTGTTATACTATTGAGATTACAGAACCAGCTCCTCTAGTTGCTAGTTCAAGAGTGGATGTATCCGCTCGTAATATGCAGCTTGATCTATCTGGTTCAGAGGAGTATCAGGTGACGCTTAACGGTAAGACCTTCTTAACCAGTGAAGACCGGCTTAGCCTAAATCTACAACCAGGTATGAACCGAATAGAAGTAGCTACAGCTCTAGACTGTCAAGGTATCTACTTCGAGGAGATCTTTGTCTCTGAAGAGGTAAAGGTTTATCCGAACCCAACAGTTGGTCCATTACAACTCTTTGTAGCAGGTAGTGACTCTGAAGTGGAACTAAGTATTACTTCTCTATCCGGTAATGTGATTAAGAAAGAGACCTTAAGTGTTCCTGCTAACCGTATCATTGAAACAACCCTAGGCAATCTGCCAGAAGGATTATACCTCATTACCCTTAACGGAACAACTGTTAAGACTACTCATAAAGTTATTAAAGAATAAGAGTCATGAAAAGATACCAAACAACCCTAATGATTCTTGGAGTAATCCTACTTACCGCCTGTAGTTCAGACTCAGGCGGGGGTACACCTACTCCAACGCCTACACCAACCCCTACTCCGATAGCTGCACCAGGCAAGGCAAGTCTAACCCTTCCTGAAAACAACAAGCCTTGTGAGACTGGAGAAGTAAGTGGTACGACTGCCTCAGTGATCTTTACTTGGTCAACTGGGGAAGACACAGAAAGCTTCGATCTAGCAATTACCAACTCTGATACCAATCAAGTAACTAATAGAGCAGGTCTTACCACAACCACAGCAACTGTACCACTAACTAGAGGACACCGCTATGCTTGGAAGATCACCTCTAAGAACAAAGGAACAGAGACAACCGCTTCAGATATCTACAAGTTCTATCTCGCAGGTGATGGTGAAGAGAATGCTGCACCGTTCTCTGCAGAAGCCATAGCACCACAACCGGGATCATCAGTAACCGCCTCTGAAAATAATACCGTAACCTTAGAATGGGAAGCAGCAGACCCTGATAGTGATACCCTTACCTATACCTTACATATCGACACGGTTGATGGTAGACAAGAAGCAACCGAAGACAACCAAAACCTTACCACCAACACCAAAGAAGTAGCGGTCGAATCAGATACCATCTACTACTGGTCAGTGACCACCTCAGATGGAAGTATCTCTGTAACCTCGGATGTGTTTAGTTTTAGGGTGGATTAAAAAAGCCCCCCAATACTACCACCATCGACCCTCAGGGCAGTACCGTTAATTGCTGAAGCTGAAGGGCTGCATAAAAAAGTGGTGGCATCAGCGATCTCTTGAACGGATTCGAAGCGTTGTATCAGTGAATTGGGTCGGTCGGTTTGAAAGAATTCGTTTTCAACTTGCTCGACCGATTGCCCCGTCTTGTGAGCAACGGCTTCAAGAAAGTTTTCGGCGCCTTCGGTAAGGGTGGAGCCAGGGAGCAATGAATTCACGGTAACTTTTGACCCTTTGGTAAGGCCTGAAAGCCCTTTAGAAAGTCCTAGAAGCGCTGTTTTGGTAACGCTATAGGCTAAAAGGTTAGAAGGGGTAAGTACGGCGCATTCGCTGGATATGAAGAGTATGCGTCCGTAATTCTTCTCAAGCATCGAAGGGAGTAGGGCTTTACTAAGACGCATTCCGCTCATTACATTGACCTGCCACTGCTCATTCCAAGACTCATCAGTAGTTTCAAAGAAATCTTGATCGGTATAGATACCTACATTGTTTACTAGAATATCTACACCCTCAAGAGCTTCTACTAGGGTGTCGACCTGATGAGTCTCTGAAAAATCACAGACCAATCCAGAGCATACTGCCCCCGGAGCTTCTTTACAAAGTTTGGTTATTGCTTTATCAACGGAGTCTTGGGAGCGTCCATTCAAAATGACTTCACATCCTAAAGATGCAAGTGACTGAGCAATGGCGTAGCCAATCCCTGAGGTAGAACCGCTGATAAAAGCGCATTGACCTGTGAAATCTAAATTCATTGGTTTACCAAGGTTGAAGTCCTAATAGCTTTTTTCCGAGTTCGTTGAGTTCTGCTGTATCGTACTTCAACTTCTCGAAATTTCGTGGGTCACCTGGGAAGGCATAACCTTCGGGGGCGACACGGTTTTTCCAAGAATTGATTCTCCAGTCACGAAGTTCTTTATCTTCTTCTTGAGCGGGCATCATTGAGATGTACTGTGCGATTCGAACCTTGTCTTTAGACTGGTTCAATCGAATGCCGTGCGCGAGACAACTATTGAAGATAAGTAGGTCTCCAGCCTCCATTTTGACTTTTACGATTTCGTCTTTTAGCCCGGTGGTGTCGGGTTGAAAGCGGTTGCGATCTTCGGGCTGGGTGAGCTTCCAAGTATCGTAGTTTTTGTATAGGTAGGGGATGCATTGAAATCCGCCCATATTGGTGTCGGTCTGATCCGCCAAGGCCAATACCCCTTGTACATTTTGCGGACGCGTCTCTGGGTCATAATCCCAATGAATAAACGGCTGGTAGTTGCTACCCTCCCTCACCGGAAAATTCAAATTCGCCCGATCGATGGTCACCCAAAGTTTATCGGTTCCCCACACATCACAGAAGGCATCATAAACACGCTGAGTTTGGCGGTTGTTCCAGAGGTGTTGATTGTTATATACCTCTACCATCCCTGTACCTGCCAGCTCCTTCATTTTCATCTCTGCACGAGCTGCTGTGTACCAGGTCGATGCATCATTAGGGTCTTTCTCTTCAAACTCCCATAAAAAGTTGGCGGTAGCTTCGGCCTGCTCGCGAGGCACCGCATTTTTGATAACGATGTACCCGTTTTCTTTCCAGAACTGCCAGTCTTCAAGGCTCATGACCTTTAGTGAATCGGCGGTAGCTTCTTCACGTAATTTAAGTGTGCTGCTTTTTGCAGTAGACGGGTTTCCCGGGATGTCGTAATGTGCGTTTGTTTTCATTGGCTGAGTTGAATCGTTATTATTGAGTCAGTTAGGTTAGCAGCAAATTGTTTTAGATTACCTGAGGTACGATTAGAATTACAAGAGGCGATATTACCTTCTCCGATATCAAATCGATTTCCATGATTGGTACATAAGAACTTTCCTTCGCCGAGGTATCGCCATCGTGAACGACTACCCTGATGCGGACAACAATTGTCTAAGGCAATGACCGTTGTAGCGTCCTTTCGAAGAATGAGCAAACCATTGTCAAGGTTGTTAATGAAATTACCTGGGGTTTTAAGATCGATAAATGTCGGATGCTCAATAGATACCGTAACGGTATCACCTACCTTTTTTATTCCATTTTCTGCTAAATCTTGATCGATATTTTGGTCATCGATATCGTCTTCAGATTTTGTGCAAGAGATGGTCAATGCTGGTAATCCCAAAGCGGTTATGAGAAATAAGCTACAAAAACCTTTATTGAAGTCAGTTCTATTCATTTCGTATCTTAGGAGTATTAAGTTATGCAAAAAATTCCAAGGCCCTTTCGTGAAAAAAACACGCCGATTGATTTGGTTCGTCAGTTTGAAGACGATCGTATCGATCTGCAGCCTTTATTAGAATCACGCAAGGTTACTCTTGAAGTCGAAGGAAGTTTAAACAAGTATACGGGGCCTTTTGATAAAGCTCATAAGAAGCATCTTTTAAATCGTTGTTTGGTGGGTTATGCTGAACATCATTTAAAAGACCTAGACAATCTTAGTCTTGATCAGGCTATCGACCTATTGTTTACTCGACATGATATTGGGGAGCCGGTGAATAATTACTATGAAGATTTATCTGCCTCAGAATATCAATCGATCTATAATAATGAAGATGTTGCGCCAGGTACTCCTTTTTTAAGTCAGGCTTATGTCAAAAACAATAACCCTGATGAGATAAGTGGGGGTGAACGCCATAACGCTATTTCTTCTTGGTTGTATTCATCGATCTATCACCAACCAACTTCAGTTGAATGGAAGCTTTTCTTGTTTTTACACAACTTGACTCCTGTTCAAGATTTTGGTAGACATAAAACTCGGTATGCTTATTTGAAGTTGGTGTATGAAGGTTCTTTTAGAAACTATCGCGACTATATCTATGATCTCACTTTAGATCCTACAATGCTTGAGTATTTAAATCTTCAGGCTAGCCAGAAAGATACCCCAGATGAAAACTATGCGCGAGAGGTTCAAGAATTGTTTACGGTAGGTAAGCGTCCTTTTGCTGATTTCACTGAAGATGATGTTCGCGAAGCGGCAAGACTCCTTGTAGGTTGGCATTTTGATTGGGATCAGACCATGTACACAGAGGGCTGGGAGCCCGTAGTTAATTTTAATGAGTACAATCACGATACGGGAGACAAACAATTCTCTGAATTTTATAACAACTCGTTAATTGAGGGTCGTGAGGGTCCTTCGGGGAGAGAAGAATTAGGGGAGTTTCTTGATATGATTTTTGAAACTGAAAAATGTGCGATCTATCTTTCGAGGAGGCTGTATCAATTTTTTGTATATCCGGCAGTTTCAGAATATGCGGATGAGCAAATCATAAAACCACTTGCTCAGGTGATGAGAGACTCTAATTTCTCATTAGCCGAAACGCTTAAGGTATTACTCTCGAGCGAATACTTTTTTGCACAGGAGTTTCATAATGCGATGATTTCATCTCCTCTTGATTTCAGTTTTAAGGTAATGAAGGGGCTCTCTATATTAGAGGGTGACCTTGTTCGCTGGGATGAAAACACCTATGTATCTTATTTTGCTGAGGATAGCAACGTGTTTCATCCTAAGCTTTCTCAGCCCGATACTCGAGAGTATTTTTTCTTTAGGCATATGAATTGGAGAACAGGTCAGTTAGGGTTGGAAGTTCACCATCCGCCTAACGTATCGGGTTGGCCCGCGTTCTATCAAGACCCTATTTATGATCTGTATTGGATCAATTCTGTTACCATTAAAGCGAGGAAGGAATTTACTGAAAGTATGACTCGTTGGGGAGCGTGGATCGAAGATGGAGCTCATTTAAGATTAAGCCTAGAGAAATTTATAGCGTCTTTTGAAAACCCGAGACAGCTTGATTCAATGATTTCACAACTCGCTGATCGATTTTTGGGTGGAGAAATTCCTGAAGCAGCCCTTATTCGAATTAGAAAGTCAGTTTTAGGTAATGAACTCAATGAAAACTATTGGACAGATGCTGTAGACGACTTTAATACTACCAAAAGCAGAAACGCTTACAATACGCTTTATTGGAGGATAGAACAATTTATGTATCAGATTTTCGAACTCTATGAAGCCCATCTTTTTTAACCATGAATAGGAGAACCTTCATACATGATCTTTCACATCTGGCTGCACTCGGAGGGGTTCTTCCTACCCTTGGGTTTGGGATGTTTGACTCCTCTTATGAATTACTCTCTGAGACTGTTAGCCCAGGCAATGTTCTGATTTTAATTCGACTCGATGGTGGAAATGATGGTCTAAATACCGTTATACCCTTAGATCAATATTCGGTGCTGAATAGCGTCAGACCTGACGTTATTATGCCTGAAAATAAGTTAATTAACTTAGGCAAGAGCGATTTGGCTTTGCACCCAAGTTTAAGTGATTTCAAAGCTTTTTCTGACGAAAAAAGGATGAAAGTCATTCAAAATGTGGGTTACGAACAGCCTGATTTCTCTCACTTTCGATCGATGGATATTTGGCAGTCTGCCTCTAACTATGATGAATTTATTTCATCAGGGTGGTTGGGCAGGTATTTAGAAGATAAGCACCCTTCTTTTCCGAATAGTTATCCGAATGACACGTATCCGCACCCCTTAGCGATTGAGTTAGGACATCAAACCTCACTAATGTTAACGGGCCAGTATACCTTTCCTAGTTTTACGGCAAACAATCCTTCCCACTTCAGTGAGATAATCAATGAATTCGATCATAATTACCCCAATACGCGTTCTGGAGATAAATTAAAGTATATTCAAATGATTGCGAAGCAATCAAACCTATATAGTCAGGTAGTGAAAGAGGCCTATGAAGCCGTCGGTAATACTGTTGAATTTCCTGACTCACATTTAGGTTGGCAATTTGAAATCATTAGTCGTTTAATAAAAGGAGGGCTTAATACCCGAGTTTATGTAGCTCAAATTGGAGGCTTTGACACTCACGATTCTCAAGTAGATCTCAGTGATGCCACAAAGGGTGAGCACGCCACGATACTCAAAGAATTAAATGATGCGGTAGCGGCACTAATTCGAAGTTTAGATGCTTCTGGCGATTCAGATCGGGTACTTACTATGACCTTTTCAGAGTTTGGAAGAACGATTGTATCTAACGGTTCTTATGGTACCGATCATGGTACTGCTGCTCCTATGTTTATTTTCGGAAATCAATTAGATCCTAGCGTACTTGGAAAGAATCCAAACATTCCCGCAAACGCTCAATGGCAAGACAATCTCGAAGTCGAGTTTGATTTTAGACAAATCTATTCATCAGTAATCAGCCAATGGCTGGGCGGAAATTCACAAACCGAGTTGAATGTGCTCTTTAATGAATTTCAAAAAGTTCCAATCACTGGTGAGTATGTCGATCTCGATGAAGATGGAGTACGCGACCCCATTGATGAGTGTTTAAATACACCCGCCGGTGCTATGGTTGATGTAAGAGGTTGCACAGTTTTTAGCCTACCGCATGACACCTTTGAGGTCAAGGTAATTTCTGCTACCTGCCCGGGTTCTGCCAATGGTGTGATTGAAATCAGTTGCTCTAACTCATCGTATTCTTATTCGTATTCATTGAATGGCTCTGCATCGGTACCCTTAAGTCAAGAGAACAATTTTTATGATCGTATAGAGAATTTAAGCAAGGGCACCTATCAGATCGCCATAGCAGTCAATGGTCAGAATTATGAACGAATCTATTCGGTGACTGTAGGAGAGCCCAACCCTCTTGCTGCCAATTCAAAACTTCAAGTAGATACAAAATCTCTTGAATTAAACCTCGCTGGGGCTGCTGAATATCATGTTCAGTTAAATAGCACCAGATTCAGTACTCGAGAGAATTATTTAACCTTGAACTTAAGGCCTGGCATGAATCGTCTAACAGTTTCAACCGACCTAGGATGTCAAGGTATCTATGAAGAAGAATTTTTTGTATCAGAAAAGGTGCAGGTTTATCCCAACCCAACCAGTGGCCCGCTAAACATCTATGTTGCTGGTATTGACCCTGAGGTTAATGTTCAAGTTAAATCTATTGGTGGAATTGAGGTTTATCGCAAGACGCTTTCTGTAGATTCAAGAAGAAAACTAGGAATCAATCTATCAGATCTAACCGCGGGCTTATACATTATTTCTCTACAGGGGCCAACGGTAAACACCTCTCACAAAATCATTAAAACCTAAACGAACCGTTATGAAAAAGATATTTCTCTCTATTCTATTATTAGGATTTGGAGTCTCATCTGTTCAAGCGCAGCTTCTTGACGGATTAGAAACGGTTCTGCTTGCAAAAGAGGATGCTCAAAAGCTGATTCAGGGATACACCAATCCGCTAGCTAAGTCATTCATTTATGGTCTCAACACGGGTTGGGCACATTCGGCCAAAACTCATAAGCAACTGGGCTTTGATTTAAGCGTAGGGGTAGGAGCTTCAATGGTTTCAGATGCAGATTTGAGTTTCATACCTACCGGATTACGCTATGCTGAGGCTCCTTCTGGCGGACTACCCACCATCTTCTCTAAATCGAATTCAGTGCCCTTAGATGTGCTCATCCCAGCAAACTCAGAGACCAATGAATTACGGGCCACCCTTAATTTTCCAGGTGGAGTAGGAGATGACCTCCCAATCAGTGGTGTGCCAGTACCCACCGCACAGCTTTCTGTCGGAGCATTTGCAAATACCGATGTCATTGTGCGATTCGTACCTGAATCAAATCTAGAAGGGGCTTCTGTGTCGCTTTGGGGACTTGGATTCAAGCATGACCTTACCCAGTACCTAGGGCCCATAGACAAACTGCCTTTTAATCTTTCTATTCTCGCTGCTCAAACGACCGTATCATCTAGATATAATATTGAACCAACTACTCTCTCTCAGAATCCTATGGCTGATATGCGTTACGTCGATTTTAATCTGAAGGCGCAAACGGTTCAACTTTTAGGTTCACTCGATTTTCCATTTATAAGTGTCTTCGGAGCGGTCGGAATTTCTCGCGGATCCGCAGACCTCGGAATGAAGGGTGTCTACGAACTAGAATACCTTCAACAAATTGGCGGATTAGAAGTCCCCACCACCACAAGTATCACAGATCCTGTGAACCTCGATTACTCTGCAAATTCAACCTTAGCTACCATCGGAGCGCGTCTTAATCTGGCTATCTTGAAAATTTACGCGCAGTATAGTTTGCAGGAATATTCAACGGCTTCGGTAGGAGTTTCGTTGGGGTTGAGGTAGGTTTGAACCTTCAATTACAGTCCGTAGTCGAAACTGAAAGTTTTCTTCTCTAA
>ENA-OUOG01003051-OUOG01003051.1-marine-metagenome-genome-assembly--contig:-NODE-3051-length-16294-cov-4.639391_pt1 | contig 16294 bp, 13 predicted proteins | sample MGYA00248635_ERZ508505 | MGnify/ENA primary metagenome ERZ508505 (study PRJEB26176, sample SAMN06267871) | marine metagenome | isolation source: Saanich Inlet, British Columbia, Canada | place: Pacific...
GGTTCGAGTTCATGAGTAATTGTGAACCTAGATAAATGATAAGACACGACAGAATCCGGCTTATGGCCTGCTTTTTTATAAAATTTGGTATGCTAATTTTTAGCTAGGCTATTCAAAAAAACTAAAACGACTGCTTCCATAGTTGCGTTCCTCGCTAAATCTCTGATGGGATTTTAAATTCAGGTGTTTATCATGTTCGATAATCAATAATCCATTTTCTGTGATCCAATTGTTTTCTAGCAGTGTATTGGCCAGCGATAAAAGCATATCCTCTGTAAAGGCATAGGGAGGGTCGGCAAAAATAAAATCAAAGGAGCCGCTTGGGTTTGCCAGAAACTTCTCCACTGAATTCTTTACTACGGTGATCGAAAGGCCAAGGGCTTCGTTTGTTTGGTAGATGAAATGTGCGCAATGCTTGTTTTGGTCTACAGCCGTTAATTTGGTCACCCCCCGAGAGGCCAGCTCATAGGATATATTTCCTGTTCCCGCATAAAGGTCAAGGCTAGAAATATTTTCCCATTCCAAGCGGTGATTTAAAATATTGAATAATGCCTCCTTTGCCCGATCTGTTGTTGGACGCACAGGAAGCTTTTTAGGCGCAGTAATCCGTCGCCCTTTATGTTTGCCCGATATAATCCTCATAGGCTGTTATAGCTTAGAAAAAAAGGCGCTGGATGTGATAAAGGTGGGCTAGGGTAGTGCGGTTCGAAATAATCAATTGATTCGTGAAATTCTCTTGCGCCATCATAGTAGTCATCAAAAGCTTCATATTTACCTAAAAAGGTCAGATTAAATTGATCTGGTTTAAGGTAAAACTGTTCTGTTACATAAAAGAGATAATACAAAAAGTCATCAGCGTTGTATTGGGGAAAGCTGTTTTGTAAAAGCAATTGTCCTCCTTGAAATAGGAAGAGGTCAAATTGATCTTTACGCAAATGAACAAACATGTTTTTCTTAGTCTTACCAAAGGAAAATTTCGCAAGTTTGGGGAGTAGCTTGGCAGTTAAGTGCGTGCATTTAGCCTTGGGTAAAACAGCGTTGAATAGGGTGTCCCACTTTCGCGTAATGGGAAAGACAATCACTTGATCTATTGTTTCAATGCTTTCCCCTTTAACGATATGGGTTTCATCTGAAGTATAGGCCGTTTTTATGTAAGCTTCAGGCTGTTCCTTATCAAATAATGCAAGTGGCACGGTAACAGCTGGATGGTCCATGTAAATTAGGGTAACTTCCTCGGTATTGAATTGATGGTACTTGATCCAGCTTTGGAGAGCGTCTGGTGAAGGTGTTTCTTTTTCTAAGCCAAAGAAATGTTGTTGTTCATGGGTACAAAAAGAAAATCCATCCTTAAGAATAAGGATGGATAATTCATTAGATGTATTTTCTTTATTGCTTAGCTGCATCAAAAATTGTTGGCCAGTTTCCATTGGTGCTCACATCAGTCAAAGAACCTAGCACAATAGCAGGGCCATTAACGCCATCTACAGATATGGTTTCGTTCTCTTGTTTGACTAAATCTTTATCTTGATCAAACAAGACAATGCTTTTGGATACTTTGACTTCGAATACAGGAACTTTATAATCATTTTTTTCAATGATTTCAGCTTTTATTTGGAAGGTGCTGTCTTCTACGCCACGTATGGGGATAAAAGCCATTTTCTTGTAGCGATCACTTGTTCCAAAAAGAGAATCTTTAACAGGAACGGTTCCAAGGGTATCGATCACTATAACTTCACGAAGCATATCGATGCGGTATACTCTGTCATATTCTAGGTAAGAAGAATCTCTCTTTTGAATAAGCGTAAAAATGCCCGTATCAACAAAAGAAATTAAACTGTCAAAGTTATTGGCAAAAACGCCTTTGACGTCTTTGTGGGCAATTTGTGCTTTACGAATGTCTTTTAACCGATCAATTACCTGGGCGTAACGTTCGTTTTTTGTTTTGTTAAAATTAATTGGTCCATTGATCGAATCATAAATTTTATAACTAAAAAAAACAATTAAAATCCAAAGGACGGCTTGTATGGCAATCTTCATTGTTAGGGTTTTTGAATTAAACAAAACTACAATTTTTTTTTATTCAGAAAAGGTTTTAATAAATGATTTATCTTTCGGCTAAATTCTTCTATGCAGCCTAGCGATTTTAACGCTTTATTAATCAAAAAGTTCCCGTTTCAACCCACCGCTTCTCAGGCGGACTGGATCAATGAAATAACAGACTATCTTTTTTACGGCGATTCGTCCACTGTGTTTACGTTAAAAGGATATGCGGGGACGGGAAAATCAACTTCTATTGGGCATTTGGTCAATTTCCTACCTAAGATTGCCTATCGGGCTGTTTTGATGGCTCCAACTGGGCGAGCAGCAAAAGTAATGAGTGGTTATGCTGGTAAAAAAGCATTTACCATTCACAAGCAAATCTATTTTACCCAAAATGAAGGCGGTAGTGGAATGAAATTCACACTGAAACCCAATAAGTTTAAAAACACTCTCTTTGTTGTGGACGAAGCCTCCATGATTGGAGATGATCGACAAAACACCAAATTATTTGAAAACGGTTCCCTTTTGGGTGATTTAATGCAATATGTAGATGCAGGAACCAATTGTAAACTTTTGATGGTGGGTGATCCAGCGCAATTACCTCCAGTTCATTTGGATATCAGCCCAGCCTTGGATAGCGATTATTTGTCGCGCGAATTCAATAAAGAAGTCGTCGAATGTTCCCTAGAAGAGGTGGTGCGCCAAAAGACTGGGTCTGGAATCTTGACCAATGCGACAAATTTGCGCCAGTTTTTAGATGAATCTAGAACGGATGATTTTCAGTTTGATTTGGCGGCAGGTAGCGATGTGCATCGCATGGTAGAAGGAAACGAAATTTTAGAAGCCTTGGAGGAATCAATCCAAACTGAAGGTCTTGACGAAACAGTTTTTATTGTGCGATCCAATAAACGCGCAAATTTATACAATCAGCAAATTCGCCAAAGAATTTTATATCTAGAAGCAGAACTTTCAGTTGGCGACCAATTAATGGTGGTAAAGAACAATTACTTTTGGTTGGACCCTGAATCGACTCCTGGTTTTATAGCCAATGGCGATTTGGTTAAGGTACTCCGCATTATGGAACACAAAGAAATTTATGGTTTTCGTTTTGCAAAAGTTGAAGTCGACATGGTTGATTATCCAGATGAAAAGCCTTTCGAAACAATGCTTTTAGTGGATACGCTCACCATGGAGAGCCCCTCTTTAAGCTACGAACAAGGAAACGAATTGTATCAAGCTGTAATGGAAGATTACAAGCATTTAACTACTAAATACAAGCGATTTATGGCCGTAAAAAACAATCCATTTTTCAACGCTTTGCAAGTAAAATATTCCTATGCCATTACTTGTCATAAATCACAAGGTGGTCAATGGAAGAATGTTTTTATTGAGCAGCCTTATTTACCCGATGGTCCTTCTTCTTCCTACTACCGTTGGTTATACACAGCAATGACTCGCGCAAAAGAGCAGTTGTATTTGATTGGTTTTACTAAAGCATACTTTCCAAATGAAAAAGAATAAGGCAGTAAGCATTGATATTTTTACTACCTTATTTGAAAATTATATTGAGTACAGTGGACGCTTTTCTGAAGACGCACACAAATTAAATTATAAACGATAATATGTTTCGACAAATCGCTAAATTCTTTGCCTTTAAGGTATTTAAATTTTCTTTGGAGGGTGTTTTTCCAAAAGACCCCAAGTTTGTTATTGCCGTTGTACCGCATACCAGTAATTGGGATTTTTTTGTTGCCATTGGCGTGCGTACATTTTTGAATGAACCCATTCATTTTGTTGGTAAGAAAGAATTATTTACTCCCCTAACTTCTCGTTTTTTTAAAAACTTGGGGGGCATGCCTTTGAATCGAAAGAAAAATGAAAATGTGGTGGAAGCGATAACGCGAATGTACGGAGAAGAAGAGGTTTTTAGAATGGCAATTGCGCCTGAAGGAACGCGTAAGAAAGTTAGTGAATGGAAAACAGGCTTTTATTATATTGCTAAAAACGCTGGAGTCCCCATTTTACCGATTGCATTGGATTGGAAAAACAGGCTAATGAAGTTTCATCCCTTGTTTACCCCAACAGAGGATAAGGAGAAGGATTTTAGTTATTTAGAAAATTTATTTAAGGGTGTTGTTGGCAAAATTCCTAAGTACACAAGGACTATTCACTGATATCCATGTTGTGATATACGTTCTGCACATCATCATCATCTTCTATTTTTTCAATGAGTTTTTCAACTTCTTCTTGTTGTTCTAACGTTAGTTTGACGAGCGTTTGAGGTATTCGTTCAAAACCAGAAGACAAAATTTCTAATCCTCGGTTTTCCAGTTCTTTTTGAATGTCACCGAAGGCTTCAAAAGGGCCGTAGAGTAAAACACCATCATCGTCTGCAAACACTTCTTCCACGCCAAAGTCAATAAATTCAAGTTCCAATTCTTCTGGATCTAGCCCCTCGCAATGAATACGAAGGTTACAGGTCCTGTCGAACATAAACTCAACTGATCCAGAAGTCCCTAGGTTTCCATTGGCTTTGTTGAAATAGCTCCGCACATTTGCAACAGTTCTATTGTTGTTATCTGTGGCAGTTTCGACCAAAATAGCAATACCAAAGGGAGCATATCCCTCGAAAAGCACCTCTTTAAAGTTTTCTGTATTTTTGTCGGATGCCTTTTTAATTGCCCGCTCCACATTGTCTTTGGGCATATTAGCCGCTTTGGCATTTTGAATTACTGCGCGTAAACGGGCATTATTATCTGGATCTGGACCTCCATCTTTAACGGCCATTACGATGTCTTTCCCAATCCTTGTAAACGTTTTAGCCATTGCTGACCAGCGCTTCATTTTACGGGCTTTTCTAAATTCAAATGCTCTTCCCATGTAGTTGTGTTAGATAACAAATATAAGAACTCTCTGGGCTTATAAAAACCCTTGGTTCAAAAAGGAATCTTCTAGAACTTCTTCGCAGGTTGTGTTCAAGTGCGCAGGGAGTTTATTTTCCTTTGGTAAAACAGCGATATAACGCATTTCGTTGGTTGTATATACTTGCTTAAAAATCATTTTATTCCATCCGCGTTTTGTGGCCAAGCGTTTGTGAAATTCATGATGTGTTATGAGATCTGTACTTCCCAAATGAAAAAGACCCGTTAATTGTTGATTAATGATATAATGAATTTGCTGACTTAATTTTCGATCACTTATTAGATTGATGATGGTGTTGGGAAAGACTTCAAAAGCTTCGTTATTCTCCATTTTATCTTCCATTTCTTTAATTCTTGGAGAATGAAGTCCATAGACCATGGGCAAACGCGCAATAACGTACTTTGATGTAGACATTCGCATGATACTATTCTCGATATTGATTTTTAAACGTCCATAGACGCTCTCAGACAATGTTTTGTCGAATTCATAGGAAGGAAAATTGTGAAAGGCGTCAAAGACGTTAGATGAGGAAAGGAAAAGTAAACGGCAATTAAAGTGTTCAACATGATCGATCAATTCTTTGTGCAATTCAATTTGATCGATAAAGGGCCCACGTAAGGCAGAAATAATCAATTTTGGGCGTACTTTTTTCAACAAGGAATGGATGTCATCTTGCGTGTGATCAAAATGAAAAAATTGCTGATTATTTTTGAATTTCTTATCAGAATAATAGGTGGCATAGGTGTCAAAATAGGGACTAAGCTCTTTGTACAATGCATGCCCAATGAATCCACTTCCCCCTAAGATTAAGATACGTTTCACGAAAAGGCTTTAGGGGGTGTAAAATGGGAGAGGAACAACTTTGGCAGGAATGAGCTTGTTGCGAATTTGTAAACCAAAAACACTTCCAATGGGAGCGAACTTTTTGGGAACATAGCCCAAGCCAATGGCCTTGTTTAAAGAAGGTGATTGTGTACCAGAGGTCACTTGACCAATTATATTGCCACTCTCATCAACTATTTCGTGACCCGTTCGTGGAATTCCCCGCTCTGTTAATTCAAAGCCCACCAGTGCTTGGTCAACGCCCTCATTTTTCTGCTTTCCAATGGCTTCAGCATTGATAAAGTTTGTCGCAGGGCGTGTTACCCAACCAAGACCTGCTGCAATGGGCGAGCTGGTGTCATTGATTTCATTCCCATATAAACAGTAGCCCATTTCTAAGCGAAGTGTATCACGGGCGGCTAATCCGATGGGTTGAATACCAAATGATTCACCAGATTGAAAAACGGCTTCCCAAATCACTTCAACTGCAGTGTTTTTACAATATACCTCTAGGCCACCCGAACCAGTATAGCCAGTGGTTGCAACAATAACATTTTCGATTCCAGCAAATGTTGTCGTTGTATGCGCATAAAAGGCAAGTTTGTTTAGGTCAAAAGCAGTTAAGGATTGTACCGCTTCGATTGCCTTTGGACCCTGAATCGCTAACAATGAATACGCATCAGAAGCGTTCGATATACTGGCGCCAAAATCTTGGTTTACTTCATTAATCCAAGTCCAATCTTTTTCAATATTGGAAGCATTTACTACCAACATATATTTTTCGTTTGTCAATTGATAAACAATTAGATCATCGACAATACCACCGCTATGATTGGGAAAGTAATTGTATTGCGCTTTACCCGGAATGAGTTTTGAAATATCATTGCTGCAAATGCGTTGTAATAAGGCAAGCGCTTTTGGGCCTTCGACAAAGAATTCGCCCATGTGTGAAACGTCAAAAACCCCTACTTTTTCTCGTACACAATGGTGCTCCTCCTTAATACTTGAATAACTTACAGGCATTTCAAATCCGCCAAAAGAAACCATCTTGGCGCCTAAATTATGATGAACAGTATTGAGTGTAGTTTTTTTCATTCGCTTTGCTAAAAACAGTAAATTTGGGCTAAAATAGAAGAATTATTTCACCTTTATTATTTTAAAGATAATACTTATGCACAAATCTTCACTTCTCTTCACTGCTGTTTTAGTTGTTTTTTCGAACTCCCTTTTTGGACAAGCTAAACTACCTTCCGATGAGGCTTTGGCTTTTCATAAGTCACGCCGTGACCAACTTAGAAAACAATTACCCCCCAACAGTGTCGCAGTTATTTTCGCCAACCCTACGCGAAATAGAGCTAATGATGTGGATTATGTTTATCATCAAGATCCAAATTTCTTTTACTTGACAGGTTGGAGAGAGCCACAATCCGTATTGTTGGTTTATTCTGCCCCACAGTCTGATGAAAAGGGTACTTATGCTGAAAAAATATACATACAAGAACGCGATGCAAGAGCTGAGCAGTGGAATGGGTATCGTCTCGGTCTAGAGGGAGCCAAAGCCATGGGATTTGATCGCGTGGCATTGCGGGATAGCTTTGTGCAAGCTCCACCAGATTTCAGTGACTTTGATGAAGTTTTGATTTTTGACTTTAAAAACGACGAACGCGATTTGGCTGGCGATCCATATGATTTGTATCAACTAAAAAGAACATTTAAAGAAGCGATTAACTTTCCTGCTGATTTTAATCGCGCCAAATACAGCATTCAACAATCTATTCGCACAGCAACTCCCGAGACATTTGAACGTTTAAAAGCTTATGTGAATTGGCAAATAAGAAGAGACTCAACCTTGGCTGATGATCCTATCATTAAAGATTTTGTTGCTTTGGAAACGATAGAAATTCCTGCAGATTTGAAAATGAAAACTGCTTTTGTTTTGAAAGAATTTCGTTTCGATGTTGAGAAGTTAGAACGTATCTTGGGAGATTTACGAGAAGTTAAAACGCCTTTTGAATTGACGAAATTAAAACGTGCCATTGAAATTTCTGCCATTGGTCAGGTTGAAGTAATGAAAGCCCTTCATCCGGGAATGTCCGAACGCGAAGTACAGGGAATTCACGAATACGTATTTAAAAAATATGGGGCAGCCTATGAAGGCTATCCCTCCATTGTAGGAACGGGAAACAATGCCTGTGTTTTACATTATATTGAAAATAGTGACCAAGCGGCAGAAACAGATTTGATGTTGATGGATCTGGGCGCTGAGTACGACGGCTATACTGCTGATGTAACACGAACCCTTCCAGTTAAAGGAACATTTACCGAAGCACAGCGTCAATTGTACGAAATTGTTTATAATGCGCAAGAAGCTGGAATAAAAAAATCGATTGTTGGAGCACGCACAGGAGATATCACCAAAATAACGCAAGAGGTTGTAGCAAAAGGTCTTTTGGAATTAGGAATTATTGAAGAAGAAGCCCAATTTCGTAAATATTATCCGCATGGTGCTGCACACCATATCGGACTAGATGTACATGATTTAAGCAATTATGGCCCCCTTCCAGTAAACTCAATCATTACAGTTGAACCAGGTATTTACATCCCTAAAGACAGTCCATGTGATCCAAAATGGTGGGGAATTGGTATTCGAATTGAAGATGATATTTTAATTACAGAAAATGGACCAATCAATCTATCTGCTGGAGCGCCAAGACATTGGGAAGCCATTGAGGCAATGATGCAAAAAGACAGTCCGTTGAGTAATTATAATCTTCCAGCCTTATCCAATTAAGCCAATAAGTACTGCTTTAGCTCTGCATAATTAGCCACTGCAATACTTTTTTGCTCCTTGCTGAAGAGAGATTGAATGCGCGAAGGAAGTTTAACCTTAGTGTTTAAGGTTTCTTCTACGGTATCGAGGAATTTTACCGGATGTGCAGTTTCTAGGAAAACCCCATATTTATGGGAGTGATTCACCATATAATCTTTTAATCCAAGATAACCCACTGCACCGTGTGGATCTGCAATATATCCTGCACTTGCATGAATTTCTTTCATGGCAATACGGGTGGCAGAATCGGTAAAGCGATAGCCAGAGAGGTGAGCTTTTAGCTGATCAAATTGATTTCCATAAATTTTTTGAATCCGCACAAAATTACTTGGATCACCCACATCCATGGCATTTGAAATGGTTGGGGTAGTGGTAACCGCCTTATAATTACCAGTTTCCAGATAGGTCGGTACAGCATCATTCACATTGGTGCATGCGATAAAATGATCGATGGGTAGTCCCATTTGTTGCGCCATCATTCCCGCACATATATTCCCAAAATTCCCACTAGGAACAGAAAAAACCAAAGGTTTTTTTAGATGAGCAAGTGAACGATAGGCGATAAAATAGTACAGCATTTGTGGTAACCAGCGGGCAATGTTAATGGAGTTTGCCGAGGTTAGCTTTCGTTTTGAGGAGATGTCCGAGTCTAAAAATGCCGTTTTGACCATGTCTTGACAATCATCAAATACTCCGTCAATTTCAAGAGCAGTAATATTTTGTCCAAGAGTGGTGAGTTGTAATTCTTGTACTTTGCTCACTTTTCCTTTGGGATATAAAATAACAACATCAATTCCTTCAACCCCCAAAAAACCATTGGCAACCGCTCCACCAGTATCTCCAGAAGTAGCAACCAATACAGTTACATTTTTACTGCTTTGGCGCGAATTAAAATAACCTAAGGATTGTGCCATAAAGCGAGCACCAACATCCTTGAAAGCAAGGGTTGGTCCGTGAAAAAGCTCCAAACTTCCTATGTTCTCTGTTATGGGAACAACTGGAAAATCGAAGTCCAGAGTGTTTTGGATAATTTCATCGAGCACATTTTTGGGGATATCTCCCTCTACATAGGGATACATGGCAAGAGCAGCCATTTCATGAATGTCCATGCTTTCCATTGAAACGAAAAAGTCTGCCTCTAATTTGGGAATTGATTCTGGAAAATACAAGCCTCTGTCTGGTGCAATACCATTGACAACGGCTGTAGCAAAATTCGTTTTTTCTTGCGGATTAGTTAGACTGTAATACTGCATTGTTATTCAATAATTTTTATCCCTTCAGCATTGATTTTGGAAACATAGGTATTGAAATCAATATTCATTGGCAGGAAAACCTCTTCCATTTGTTGACGTACCTTTTGTGCGGTTTCTTCCCCCTTAGACAAGGCATAAATCGATGGCCCAGATCCAGAAATACCACTTCCCAAGGCTCCTGCATTTACTGCAGCTGCTTTTAAGTCATTAAAAAACGGGATCAAGGGCGAACGTTCAGGTTCAATGACAACATCAACTAGGGAGCGAGAGATAAGTGAATAATCGTCGGTATATAAACCGCTTACCAAAGCCGCAAGATTTCCCCATTGTTCAATGGCTTTGCTTAGTGGAATTTTTTTCTTCAGCACCGAACGTGCATCGGCTGTGCGAAGTTCTATTATGGGGTGTATGATTGTAGCGTATAATTCTGAGGGAGAAGGCAGCGCAATAACATCTACCTGTTTGTTGCAACGTACCAGTGTAAAACCACCCAACAGAGCTGGAGAAACATTGTCTGCATGCCCAACACCACTGGCCAGTTCTTCTCCTTTCATGGCGAATTGTATCAGTTCTTTTCGACTGTAAGGGCGGCCCAATAATTCGTTTATTCCAAATACAGCTCCTGCAGCGCTTGCAGCACTGCTTCCAATTCCACTTCCCGCTTTTATATTTTTGTAAATTTCTATCTCAAATCCATAGGGAGTTTCCAATGAAGCAAGGAGAGCTTCAGCAGCAACACCGGCAACATTTTTTTTTGTGACCAAAGGAAGATCTTGCCCAACAATTTTAGTGATTCTTACCCCGGGTTGATCTGTTTTTCGAATAATCATTTCATCTCCAATGGGATCTAAACAAAAACCTAGGACGTCAAAGCCACAAGATACATTGGCTACCGTAGCTGGTGCGAAGAGTTTAATTTCTTTCATTAGCGTTTTCCTATTCGAATGATGTCTCCAAAAATACCCGATGCTGTAACAGCAGCTCCTGCTCCAGCTCCTTTAATGATTAGGGGTTGGTTGCTGTATCTATCGGTATAAAAAAGGATGATGTTATCACTCCCTTCTAGGTTGTAAAAGTCATGCCCTTCAGGAATTTCTTGTAAGCCAACACTAGCCGTTCTGTTTTCTAGCTGAGCTACATACTTTAGGCGTGCATTCTTCTCTTGTGCACTGGCAAGTAGCGCATTGAAATGTTCTTTATGCTCATCTAGAGAGGCAAAAAAACTATCATTGTCTGGGGTTTCTAAAGACTCCTTGGGAAGAAATGGCGTGTTCTCAATGTCTTCCAATTCGAGTTTTATCCCACATTCTCGGGCTAGAATTAATATTTTGCGGGCTACATCTACACCACTCAAGTCAATTTTGGGATCAGGTTCAGTATAGCCTTCTACTTGAGCTTGAATGACAGTCTCTTTAAAGGAATCTTTGGTCAAAAAGTTGTTAAAGACAAAATTGAGACTGCCCGATAGCACTGCTTGAATTTTATGAATTCGATCTCCAGAGGCAATAAGATTACTCAGGGTATCAATAATTGGTAGTCCCGCTCCCACATTGGTTTCAAACAGGAATGGGCTACTGTATTTACTAGCTGTCTTCTTTAAATTCAGGTAATTTTCAAATTGATCTGCACAAGCAATTTTGTTACAGGTTACCACACCAATATTGTTTTCTAAATAACGTTTGTATTCAGTTGCAATCGAGGCATCGGCTGTGTTATCAATAAAAATACTATTGCGCAAGTTAAGTGTTTTAGCGTGGGCAAAGAAGGCATCAACATCGCTGCTTAAGCTGTTGTCAAGTTCTTTTTGCCATTGGTTTAAATCAATTCCAGCGTCACTTAAGAGCATTTTTCTAGAATTCGCCAATGCAATGACACGAATCCGGAGTTGTAGAATGTTGTGTAGATAGTTTTTTTGTTGTTCAATTTGCTCCAACAATTTACTTCCAACATTCCCAACACCAATAATGAATAGGTTGAGTTCTTTGATGTTGGCTTCAAAAAAGGCTTCATGTAGACAGTTGAGTGCTTTATGAATGTCTTTTTGAGCAATAATGATGGATATATTCCTTTCGGAAGCACCTTGGGCGATGGCACGAATATTTACATTGTTAGCGCCCAACGTACTAAACATTTTCCCACTAATTCCTTGATGATTCCGCATATTGTCTCCAACCATGGCCACATTGACCATATTGTTTTCAACTTTAGCAGGATCAACCTTCTTTAGGGAAATTTCAAAAGCGAACTCTTCGTCTATAATCTCTTTGGCCTGTAAAGCATCTTCTGTTCGGAGGCCAATACAGATAGAATGCTCAGAAGAAGCCTGAACGATCATGATTACATTGATTTTTTCAATGGATAATACTTCAAATAAGCGTTTTGAGAAGCCAGGGATTCCAACCATACCGCTTCCTTCTAGGGTAACCAGCGATACGTTGTCTATGTGGCTCATTCCCTTAACTACTTCTGAAGAGGGTGCTTCGCTACCGGATGTTATTAGGGTTCCTTTGTCTTCTTTGGCAAAGGTATTTTTTATCCAAGCGGGGATGTTTTTTTCTACCAAAGGTTGTAGGGTAGGAGGATATATTACTTTTGCTCCAAAATGAGAAAGTTCCATTGCTTCGAGGTAACTTAATCTTTCTATGGGCTTTGCTTGAGCCACTATTTTGGGATGTGCAGAATACATGCCACTCACATCTGTCCATATTTCGATAGAGGAAGCATTCAGTATATTGGCTAAGATTGAAGCGGTAAAGTCTGAGCCGCCTCTTCCCAATGTTGTGTTTTCCCCTTTTTCATTTCGGGCCACAAATCCTGGGACTAGGGTTATTTTTGCCGAAGAACTATTGTAAAGGCGAGCCACATTTTCTTTGGTTTTCTCCCAGTTAATGATCAGGCGTCCATTTTGTTGCGCTGTCTGGATCAAATCATGTCCATCCAACAAACGTGTATCTAGTTTGTTTTCAAGAAAAATCGCCTCAATGATTTTAGCCGATAATCTCTCGCCAAAACTACTGACCTTATCCGTTGTTTTAGGCGTAATTTCTTGGAGCATAGCCACTCCATCTAGGAGAGTCTCTAAGCGATTGATCTCAACCTTAACAAAACTGATTAAACCACTTTGCTTGTTGATAGGGATAAAACTCTTGATGAGCTCAAGATGGCGTTCTTCAATAAGTTTAAATAGGCTAGGATAGGAGCTATCTTGGGATGCTGCTTTTTCCATAGCATCAATTAATAGATCCGTAATACCACCAAGTGCAGAAACCACGACAGTGCACTGTTCTTGTTCTTGAACAATGGATAAAACATTGGATATGCTCTCAGGGCTTGCGACGGATGTTCCGCCAAATTTTAAAACTTTCATGTTTTAAGATAGTTTTTCCGATTAGGAAATTAATGATTGATAATGAATGTTAATGAACTCTACGAATATGATTGCTCTACCCCCCAAGGGGTTTTTGCTGAGCTGTTGTAAAAAATTGACAGTGGAATTGCGATTAACATGTTTACCTAAAATATTGAGCAAAAATAGCTTAAAAGCTTAAGTTGATGAAGTATTTTAAAAAAAAACTCTCTAAAGTAGGTTTAGAGAGTTCTTGTTTTAGGCTGTTTTAAGCGAAAGGGAGAGTTTCTCTTCTTTTCCATCCCAGTCTATTTTGAGTGTATCACCTTCTTGAATTCGATTAGAAACAATTTCTTCGGCGATCAGATCTTCTAAATAGCGTTGTATTGCTCTTGACAATGGGCGCGCTCCATACTTTTTATCAAATCCTTTATCTCCTAGAAAACCTTTTGCTTTTTTACTGAGCTTAACGGTATAACCAAGTTTGGTGATGCGTTTACTCAATTTTTCCAATTCGATATCAACAATTTTCATGATATCCTCTTTTTCGAGCGCATTGAAGATCACGATATCATCAATCCGATTCAAGAATTCTGGTGCAAATGTTTTCTTTAGGGCATTCTCTATTACACTTTTTTCGAGATCATGTGATTGCGCTTTTTGGGCGGAGGTGCTAAAACCAACTCCAGTACCAAAATCTTTTATTTGTCGCGCTCCAATGTTGGATGTCATGATGATGATGGTGTTTTGGAAGTTTATTTTACGACCTAGACTGTCGGTTAAAAAACCATCGTCCAACACTTGCAAGAGCATATTAAAAACATCTGGATGTGCTTTTTCTACTTCATCAAGTAGAATAACGGAGTAAGGTTTTCTTCGTACTTTCTCACTCAATTGTCCTCCTTCTTCATAGCCAACATAGCCTGGAGGTGCACCAATTAAACGCGAAATAGCAAATTTCTCCATGTATTCACTCATGTCAATTCGGATCAAATTCTCTTCAGAATCGAACATCTCTCGCGCAAGTATTTTCGCTAATTGCGTTTTTCCAACCCCAGTTTGACCTAGAAAAATAAAAGATCCAATGGGTTTATCAGGCGCTTTTAGACCAGCACGATTTCGTTGAATCGATTTTACAACCTTTTCAACAGCATCCCGCTGTCCAATGAGATTTTCACCAATGATATCGGTGAGATTAGACAATTTATTTTTCTCGGAGGAAACAACTTTTTGGACTGGGATTCCCGTCATCATTGCAACTACGTCGGCAATGTGGGTTTCGGTGACTTGGATTCGGTTGAGTTTAGATTCCTCTTCCCATTTTTCTTGTGCAGTGATTAGGTTGCGTTCTACGCGTTTTTCATCATCACGCAATTTAGCAGCCTCCTCATATTTTTGTTTTTTGACAACATTGTTTTTGTCTGTGCGCACACGGTCTAACTCTTCTTCCAATTCGATCACCTCCTGTGGTACGTTCATGTTTTTGATGTGAACGCGTGAACCGGCCTCATCCATTGCATCAATAGCTTTGTCCGGGAGAAATCGATCGGAAACATAACGGCTTGTCAATTCTACACAGGCAGTCAATGCCTCATCGGTATAGGTTACATTGTGATGGTTTTCATATTTGGATTTGATGTTTTGAAGAATTTCAATGGTTTCTTCTTCCGAGGTTTGCTCAATGAGCACCTTTTGAAATCTTCTCTCCAATGCACCATCCTTTTCAATGTTTTGACGATATTCATCAAGGGTTGTAGCACCAATACATTGTATTTCTCCTCTTGCCAAGGCAGGTTTAAACATATTGGAGGCATCTAGGCTTCCAGTTGCTCCACCAGCTCCAACGATAGTGTGAATTTCGTCAATAAAAAGAATGATATCTTCGTTTTTTTCCAATTCATTCATGACCGCTTTCATGCGTTCTTCGAATTGACCTCTATATTTTGTTCCAGCAACTAGGCTGGCTAGGTCAAGAGAAATAACGCGTTTGCCATATAAAACACGTGAAACTTTCTTTTCAACAATTCGAAGTGCAAGGCCTTCTGCTATGGCAGATTTTCCCACCCCGGGTTCACCTATTAGGAGTGGATTGTTTTTTTTGCGGCGACTTAGAATTTGCGAGACACGTTCAATTTCTTTTTCACGTCCAACAACAGGGTCCAGTTTATCGAGTGCTGCTAGAGCCGTAATATCTTTCCCAAAATTATCCAATACGGGCGTTTTTGATTTTTTAGATTTGGCGGTTTCTGCAGCAGGAACAAACGGATTTTGCTTGTCATTTTCGGCATTGTCTTCTCCCTCCTCTGGGAAGGATGAACCAGAAATATCTAGGTAATCACTGTCATTTGTCAACATTGATTTAAATTCTTCTTTGACAAGGTCGTAATTGACATTGAGTTTTTCCAGCAATTTAGTTGTGGGATCGTTTTCGTTTCGAAGGATACACAGCAGTAGATGAATGGTGTCAATAAGATCACTTTGGAAAAGTTTGGCCTCTAAAAAAGTTGTTTTCAAGGCACGTTCAGCTTGACGCGTGAGGTGTAAATTTCGTTTGGTGTTTTCTAAGCGCGTATTATCGAGCAAGGCTGGGTTTAGTATTTCAACTTTTTTGCGGAGGTTATCCAAGTCAACGTCAATGGCGTTGAGTATTGAAATTGCTTTTCCTCCGCCATCGCGCAATATTCCGAGCATCAAATGCTCTGTTCCTATATAATCATGCCCCAAACGAAGGGCTTCTTCTTTGCTAAAAGAAATAACATCTTTTACGCGTGGAGAAAAGTTGTCATCCATGTTTTTGAGTTTTATATCTTTTCTTCAGTTCAAACATCGTTCCAAACCATTTGAAACTCCTAGCTAATAGACAAAAAAAAGTTTAGAAATCAAAGACAAGAATGCTAAATTTAAGTAAACTTTTTCACCAAAATTATGTTAATAAATTGATCAGAAAATCTCCATTAAAGCAGTGTGGGTGGCATTTAAATAATTATTTTAGCATGAAATACACTAAGACCAAATTTAAATTATGGCTGAAGGAGAAAAGTTAATCCCAATCAACATTGAAGATGAGATGAAATCGGCATA
>ENA-OUOG01003055-OUOG01003055.1-marine-metagenome-genome-assembly--contig:-NODE-3055-length-16289-cov-10.388293_pt1 | contig 16289 bp, 26 predicted proteins | sample MGYA00248635_ERZ508505 | MGnify/ENA primary metagenome ERZ508505 (study PRJEB26176, sample SAMN06267871) | marine metagenome | isolation source: Saanich Inlet, British Columbia, Canada | place: Pacific...
AGGTCAATCTCTATTATTGAGAAAAACCTAGAATAAATCTGTTGACAACCTCGGGCCTACCGTGTTATCATAGTAATGGTCACCGTGTCCTACTGCGCCTGAGGACGGTGGCTGCATTAGAGCCTTCAATCAGATCTTGTTCAAACTGGGCCCACCTTTCTTCCATCCTGGCCATCTATAGTTCTGCCCCGGCTTCCCACGTGGTGTATTCAGAGCCTCTTCTGCGGTCCAACCGTTGCCCATTCTACCAGCCACCAAATCAGGATCCTTACCCATCCGTTCTGCTACTATTCTAATGGGTTCTCCACGGTATCTATATGCACCTCGTTTGTTGCGAGCCTGTGTCAACCTATCAGCCCACCGTATGTTACCCTTGACATAGCCCAGTTCAGGATCAATTCTATCTATGCTGTATCCTTCAGGCCGTGCACCACCAAGTTCCTCTAAGAAAACTTCAAAGTCACGGTATATGAGAGGATCTATAAAGATCGTGAGATGCTGGTAGGCACTTTGCGTTGCTCTGCGTGGTAACATTTGCCAAGTTTGAAATTCTGCTGGATATTGTTCACTCAATGGTGCCCAAGCCACTTTACCTCTACTTTGGTGCCGAGACCGTTTTGGCATATTCAATCCTCCTATATACTAACAATATTATATGGTGAAAAATAACAAAAGTCAATAATTTTTTGCGAAGCAAATCTGAGATTTGTGATTTTGTCAATCAGGGGTGAGAAAATTTTTCGTCAACTCAAACTCCGTAAACCTTGATATATTTTTGATATATCCAAAGATGATAATCTCTGCTGTTCACGTCATCCCAATTGTCATCTCCCCAGTGGCGGTCCTGAGTTGGATCCTCTTGAACGTATACTGGATCCGCCGTCGCGGCTGTATCCCAATCTGCTTGGTCAAAAGGCATATCGTTGCCATGCATATTCCAAAACAATTCTACTCGTTTGTTCATTGGTATCTCCTTGTTACTCTACTAATATAGTATTTTTCAATAGATTTGTCAACCAAAGAAAAACCCCCTAACCAAGTATACTGTTAGGGGGCTTAGTGCTGGAATACAAGTTTGGAGCAACTCATATACTGTATTTATACACTATAAAACTGGAAAGGTCAACCTCGAAATACAAAAATATTGTCTGCGTTCCTTGAGAACACTCTGATATAACCCCAGGATTTCAACAATGCCAATATTGAATTCTTGTTGGTATCCCAAGTTTCTATTTCCAACATCAGTGCAGGATGATCACGTGTTATGGTGTTGATGGCGCCACGCAGTGCAAACAATTCTGATCCTTGTATGTCCATTTTGATTGCAGCTACGTTTGAGAAATTGTAGCTGTCAATGGTTCTTTGTTCAACGGTTATGCTTTGATCACCTTTTTCTACACCAATTCTATTGTCGCCAGAGTTTTTCAAATTCATGCTCATGGGCACAACACCCTCATTGGCAGCTGTCACAGCACAAGTTTCTATTTGCACATTTGTCAAGTCCCCAGTGTTGTTTTCAAGGAACCACGTATGCACAGGTTCGAATGCCACAACTGATTCATAGTCCTTTGCCATTCTGCGTGTCATTATGCCGCAATGCGCACCTATGTCCAGTGCCAATTTTTTGTGTGGACTGCGTTTTACCAATTCTCTATATTGTGTTAATTGATAGTTGTCCCAGTCGCCGGCTGAGAAATGTTCGTCTTGTTTGGGAAATTCCAACTTCATCTACTCCAATACTCCTTTACATATGGGTTGTCTAAATTTTCGTGTGGGTTGCGTGGGCCTTTGCAAACTATGACTCTGTGGTCCTCACCCAATCTACTGATTGGTGTGCTGTCTTGTTTTTTATTCAGCCAACCAACATATTGGCTGTGATGTGTGGCCCAACTCATGCCTTGATTGTGCGCTATTTCAAATATCTCTTGATCTCCCCAAGGTGCGGGTTGATTGACATGGTAGTCTCTACGTGCCATCAATTCAATCCAAGGTTCAAACACAGGTTTGTGCCAACTTATAATCGAACTATTGATTTTGATACCTCGATTGGATAACAGTGTGATATCTGCATCGCCACTGGGGCAGAAAACACTCATATCTCCAGTGATCAACATGTCCAAATCTACAAATATATTATCCCCTGTTTCGTGGTGTGCTACAATCCAAACTTTAAGCCACCAACCCCACAGTGGATCTTTGAGTTTGGGCAAAGGTCTAACATCAATGCCCAAATGATCTTCAATGCCATCTGGGTTGTCTGTATAACACACAATACTTGAAATATCGGGTGTGGTTAGTCTCAGCCTATATGCAAGTATGTTCACATATTCACTGCTATATTTGTTGCCTTCTTTTAACAATATGAAATTCATCTACGCCAGTTTCCTTGAAATATTTCTTGTTTGTGATAGGTGTTTGATGCCAATCTTTGTATCCAAGCCCATACTTCTACTGGATCTGGTATTCTCAAATGTCCCAACACAAATTCTTTTTGATCAGTTGCCAAATAACCTGCTGGATGTGGACCTGTAACCACTGCTGGTGTGCCGGCCATTATACTTTCTACAGCGGCAACACTATGTTGGCTAATAGTGCAAAAGTAATCGTTCAACAACAGATGGTCATACAGCCTTGATTCAGGTTCACGTGTTCTGCGTGTTCTATCTGGCTTGGTTCTTATCACAGCTTCAAATCCATTGTGATCCAACCAAGTTTGCCAACGATGCAACCAATCCGCTCTAGTGGTGCCATAATAATATCTATAATTGGGTGCGCTACTTGGACACAACAACACCTTTCTAGTGTTCTTGGTTCTAACAGGCACAGGACGCACCAAGTTTTCAACAGTTGTGCCAGGTGCTAGATTGTTCAACACAGCATCCAATCTACTGGTATCTGGTTGGCTGTTCTGTTGTGTGGTAAACAAGCCACGTGGCAATCTCACAAATGTTTTTAGTCCTCTTGGATTAGCAGGATTTGGATTTAGCAATTGAGGTATCTCAGGGTTGTCCCAAAAATACCAATTGCCATGTGGTATTGCATGTGGATGAATCCAACTGCTATCAAAATTGTTGCCAAACTTGATTACAATCTCATCTGCGATCTCATCTGCTGAATTGATTCTTTCAAAGTCACCGCCGTGTGTGGTCAAACCTATTTTGTAGCCTGATCCTACACGTTGGTGCAATCCCCAATTCATACCATGTGCAGCTTTGCTTAGATCCATGTTGCAATGTTAACCAGTGCAGTGTATATGCCCCATATAAACAAATAAATTGTGCCCAATTCAATTAGTGTAGAACAAGCCTTAAAAAATCTAGCCTTTTGCATGTCTGGATCAAGTTTTGGTGTTAATTTCATTTTTATCTCCTATTTTGTTGCTTCTAATGTTATTTATGTATAAATAAAACAAAGGAGCAAAAACATGGCAAGTGGAAGACCATCAACTTATAATGATCCTATAAAAGATCCTTTGCATACAAAATTTTTGCGAGCAAAATCTCAAGCAAGATACCGTGGCGAAGAATGGGAATTATCCAGTGAAGAATATTTGAATTTTTGGTTAGAAAATGAAAATTATTTAAACATGGGCAGAGGTAGAGATCAATTTGTATTCACAAGACTTGATTTATACGGTGCTTGGAGTGTAGATAATTGTGCAATAGTAACAAAAAATGAAGCAAACAAATCGAGGTTCTTGCAAATTGGATTACGAAGATAACGAATTTTTAGGTGGTGATCCATATGAATGGCTAATTGATTTAAACAATCAAGTTTTTCAAATCACAGATCAACACAACCGTTTGGTGCATGATTACGAAGCCACACTCAAGAGATTAAAACAATGCGAGAAACAGATAATAGATTTACAACATCAGATCATTTTCTTAACAAACCAATAACATGGGTGTTGGGCAATGCGCCCAGTCAAAATCGCTGGATAGGCATGTTGCCCAAGCCCAGTATAGGATGCAATGTTGCTATTAGAGATTACGATTTTGATCATTTGGTTTGTGTGGATAGGCAGGCAATGGTAGAAGTTAGAAAAACAGCACCAAAACCCAATACTGAATATTGGACAAAAACATCATCATTGCCAACACCAGAGGGTTGGCGTGAGTTTGAAATACCTGGCATTGACTCAGGTAGTGCAGCAGTGCAATTGGCACTGGAGTTGTATCCTAATAATACTATTATTTGTTGCGCCTTTGATGGTATATTGGGATACAACAATAACAATGCATATGAATACAGATTTAGACCAAACCCTACACCCATAAAAAGTAGGCAGCGTCATAGACGTAACATGATAGATGTAGTAAAAAACACTGACAGAGTGTATTTTGTCAGTCCAAGTGCAGATACAGAATTGAGGACAGTAAATTATGACACAGCAGCAGGAATGGCTTACCAAGCGTGTAAAAGCATATCTAAAACGACTTACAAAACCACGTGAAGAGTTTGGTGGTCATGCTCCTTGTCCTGCACTAGCAGAACACTTGGACAACATTGCTATCATACACGGCAAAGGTCGTGCAGATGTTCACATCAATCACGTGGCCAGTGTTTTTGCACCATTGGGCTACAGTGCAGCAGTGATGGTTTATCAAAGACAACCAAAAAACTTGTTTAACATCACAGACAAAGTGTTAAATAATCACACAGACATTGAAATATTTGTTAGTGAACCCAATCTCAAAGGACCAGTAAGAGGGGTCTACACAGGATTTCCACATGCCACACTTGTTATCATACAAGAGCTTGGCATGCTACAAAAAGCAAGAGAACAAGCTAAAAACACAGGTTATTATGGCGATAATACCCAATCTTAATAAATACCATTAGAGCAGGGACGCCTGCAACAGGAGAAGATATATGTCGACAATTACAACAAGAAGTGGTAAAGGTTCAGCGCTGACCTTTACTGAAATGGACAATAACTTTACCAATCTCAATGATGACAAATTGCAAAATGTCAGTGAGGACACAACTCCACAGTTAGGTGGATCGCTTGATGTAAACGGTAACAGCATTGTCAGTGCCAGCAATGGCAATATTGCAATCACACCAGATGGAACTGGTGATTTAGTATTAGATGGGCTTAACTGGCCTCAAGCAGATGGAACTGCCAATTATTATTTGCAAACCAATGGTAGTGGACAACTGCAATGGGGTGCAGGCGGATCAGGTATTTCAAATGTTGTAGAAGACACAACTCCACAGTTGGGCGGACCGCTTGATGTAAACGGTCAAAGCATTGTTACTGTATCAAATGGAAATATTGTTTTGGCACCAAACGGAACTGGTGTTACATTCATCAACAATGGCATAATATCGTTAGGTGATTATGGTGCAAGTGGATTTGGTGTTGTAACAGGAACAACCAGCAAAGGATTTGCAGCACTAACAAACGCAGGTGCGCAAGGTGCAAGTGATCCACAATTTGCTTTAACCAACGGCGGTGGCGCCACACTAACTTCAGGTGCAGGCGTATTGAGTCTAAATGGTGCAAGTGCTACATTCAATGGAATTAATGTAAACAATCTACAATTGGATGACTACAAAGAAACAATTTACACAGGCGGCAGCACAACTGGCACAATTACTCCAGATGTTGCAAACGGCAATGTTCAAAGCATTTCATTAACAGGCAACATCACGTTCAACGCATTTGCAAACGCAGAAGCAGGTCAATCAATGACACTGATTATTGATACAAATGGCACAGGCAGAACACTGACATCAACCATGTTGTTTGCAGGTGGCACTAAAACACTCAGCACCACAGACACCACTGACATAATGACAGTGTTTTATGATGGGACAAACTACTGGGCAAGTCTAGCAACCAACTTTAGTTAAGGAGTAAAATATGCCTTTAGGATTTTATAGAATAAACTCGTTAGCTAAAACAGTTGCAGTAGGCGGTGTTACAAGAGATCCAGTAACACTCACAGCAAATGGCGATGCACAAATAGACACTGCACAATACAAAATTGGCAGTAGTAGTGCGCTGTTTGACGGAGCTGGGCGTGATTATATCGGTGTTGACACAGTTGATATAGCTGCAACTGATGATATTACAATAGAAGGTTGGGTGAGATTCAACAGTCTCAACAGTGTTTGGAACATGATTGGTGCTGCAAGCACAACAAACTATTTTGGTGTCAAACAACAGGTTGCAGGCACAACAGCATGGTTGGGTGCAAGTTGGCATAGTTCCACTAGTGGCACATTTTACAGAAACATGGTTATACCTACTTTTCCAAGTTTGAACACTTGGTATCACTTTGCATTTGTTAAATCTGGCAGCACGTTAACATATTTCTGGGACGGAACAGAACTAACAACTGTAGGTGCCACTAGTGGAACTATGACCAGTGACAAAGGATATGCTGACATCAATCGCATAGGTGACTGGCCTGGCAGCAGTGGTTACGAAATAGACGCTCACTTAGACGAAATAAGAGTCAGCGATACTGCAAGATACAGTAGTGGGTTTACACCAAGCACCAGTGCATTCACCAATGATGAAAACACAGTGTTGTTGATTCACGCTGAAGGCGCAGATGGCAGCACAACATTTGAGGATGACGGCGGATGATATATTATGATTTAACATACATTGACAACAACAATGTAGAGCAAACTACTACAATTGAATACAGTTCAGAACCGCAAGATCCTGAACAGTTTGCAGTTGATTTACAAACTCAACTTGGTTATGCACCTGCAATCACAGTTGTGTTTAGAAGGGACGAATAATATGGCGTGGCCAGCAAGCACAAAAGCAGGAACAACTAACGTAGATGCAGGCAGTGATAGTCCAACCAATGCAAGAGCTGATATCAAACAAAACATCGACAATGTGAACAGCATAATTGATGAATTTGATATTGCTTCGCCTAACAACGGGGATCAATTAACATACAACAGCACTTCGGGTGCATGGGAACCTAGTGCACCTAGTGGTGGAACTCAAATTGCACAATTTTCAATTCAAAGTGGTGCAGGAGAAAATGTATCAGGCAACATTTACCGCAGAGAAGTTGGTGGCGAGTTTGATCCAAGCAGCATATTAACACTTTCGACTTATCAATTCACATTAGGCGCAGGCACATATATAATTGAGCCAGCAGGCATTAACTCAGCAGATGACGGCGAAGTGACAATAACTTTATACAACGAAACTGATGCTTCCACTGATGCCACATTTACGAATGGAGAAATAGGCACTACAGGCACTACTTTATTACGTGGAATACACACAACAACATTGGCTGGAACTAAAAATTTCAGTCTAAGACAGGACGCAGTTTCAGCAGCCGATAGAAACAGCACACCTACATTTAGAATTACAAAACTATAAGGAGTAGACAATTATGTCAGACGCAACAAATTATTTAGAGGACGAGCTTCTCGATCATCTCTTAGGCAAAGGCACAAGAGATTTTACATCACCAGCAAACCTATACGTAGGATTGTTCACAGCTGTCGCAGATGCAGAAGCTGGATCAGTAACTGAAGTATCAGGCACCAACTATGCAAGAACCGCAGCAACTTTTGGTGCATCTAGTGGAGGCACTGCAACCAATAGTGCAGACGTAGAATTTCCAGCAGCTGGTTCAGGCGGTTGGGGAACTGTTACACACATTGGTATCTATGATGCAAGTTCAGGCGGAAATCTTATGATTGTCTCCGCACTTTCAGCATCCAAAGCAGTAGATGAGGCAGATATCTTTACTATCACCAGTGGTAACTTATCAGTCAGCTTAGCCTAAGGATAACTGATGGCTGATCAACTCTATTATGAGGCCGGCTATGCAGATCAGGGTTATGTAGAAAGATATATTGACGCTGGCACCATAGGTGGCCAATACGTTGCAGATGATTATGTAGTAGTAGATTACATCCAAACGGGTGCAATCACTACTTCTGCGACTGTATCAGCCGTTATTAAAAAATCAGGAACAGTTGCAGCAAGTTTAGCAATTACAACTGTATCACAAGGCTATCCATTTGACAAAGCCAATTCAGATGCAAGTTTAGCTATCACTGCCGATGTGCTGGCTGGTAGAAAAATTGCAGCACCAAGCACCACATACACATGGGATGATTTGGATGGCTACAGTTGGGATGATTGGTGGCCTGGAGCATGGGAAGCAAGTGGTATAATTGCACCACTAAACTTTACAACAACCACAGTTGCTACAAACAAACTCAGCAGTGGTGCTATCAGTGCTGATTTAGCAATCACATCCAGTTCAAGTGGTAGCAGAAGTAGATTTGGTGATACCAGTGCTGATATAGCAGTTACAACAACAACTGATGGCAGCAGAACTAGATTGGTTGATAGTTCAGCTGATATTGCACTAACATCAAGTTCAACAGGTGTAAGAACTAGAACAGCCGATAGCAGTGCAGATTTGGCAGTTACACAAAACATCACTCCGGTAATAAAACGTGGTGGCAGTGTTTCAGCTGATATTGTAATCAGTGGTAGTGGCAGTGGTAGAAGAACAAGACCAGGTGTTTCTACTCCTAGCTTGGTCTTGAGTGTTACAGCACAAGGCTTTCCTTTTGACAAAGCCAACACAGATGCAACATTGTCTATCACTGCTAGTGCCCAAGCAACAATCAAAATACCAGCTGCAAGTTCACCGTCAATTGCATTAACTACAAGTTCAAGCAGTAGAGCAACAAGATCAGGTGTGGTTGCAAGCAACATTGCAATCAGCAGTTCAACAGATGCAAATTTAAAATTTGTTGGAAGTGTCAGCAGTGCATTGGCTTTAACAAGCACTTCAAGTTCAGCAGTTAAACGCATTGCAACCAGCACAAGTGCATTGGCAATTACCACAAGTTCAGAAGGCACATACAAATTTAGTGTGCCGGCTGAGAGACGTTTGAGCATCGAACAAGAGACAAGATCTACCCAAATACTTCAAGAATCCGGCATATTTACGGTAGATCAAGAGAACCGCATAAATACCATAAATGCAGAAAGCAGGGGTCTTGTGGTTGAACAAGAAACACGAGAATTAGACCCAATATAAAGGAAGACCAATATGGCAACAATAACAGGTTTTTACAGAGACAATGAAGGCGTATTGATAGACAAAGATCCAGAGGCAACTTTGGATTATCTGGTAAGTTGGACCAATTGGTTAACCAGTGGAGATACAATAGCAACTTCAAATTGGAACATAGAGGCAATAACAGGCGACAGTGATCCGTTGACAACAACAGATGACGACACAACAGATACAACAACAACAATCAAATTATCAGGCGGAACTACAGGCAATTTATATTCAGTATACAATACTATTACCACAAACGGTGGTTATACAGATAGAAGATACTTTAGAGTCAAAATCAAAGCTCGTAGCATCTAAAGGAATTTGATAAATGAATGAGGAATACACTTACCCTAAGAAAAAGGGGCGCACAAAGGTTTCGGACATCGATCCAGCTCTGATCTGGAAACTAGCCAAAATCAATTGCACACTCAAGGAAATGGCGTTTATTACAGGCGTCAATGCACAAACAATACTAAATCATTTCGGCGACCTAATTGATGAAGCAAGTGCAACATCAAAAGGCAGTTTACGCCGCAAGCAATTTGAAAGAGCAATGGAAGGCTCTGATCGCATGTTAATTTGGTTGGGAAAGCAGTGGCTTTCGCAAAAAGAAACACCAATGGACACAGAAGACGATCAACCGTTGCCTTGGGAAGATTAATATGTCTAGTTGGAATTTAGAGAATGCACAACAAACAATTTCCATGCCATGGGGCATAGGAATTGTGAGAGGAAACTATCCAAAAATTACTGGATGGGAAGCCAGTGGTTATCTACCAGACGTAGGCAGCACATATGAAACTGTTTGGGATGGCGGAAACATTTATTCTTATCCCAGTAGTGCAACAACAATGACAGCAACCAGTCAAGATGCTACACCAGCAAATGACAACGGTGTGCAAGTAACCATTGTTGGTTTGGACACAAACTATGAAGAGTTAATAGAAACAATCACACTTGCAGGTGCAGGAACAGCAACCACAACAGGTGAATTTTTGCGAATCAATCGCGCATACATCAGCAATGGACAAAATCCCAGCGATGACATATTGATTACCAGTGGTGTTACAACCTACGCAAAAATTACATTTCCATTCAACACAACACAACAGGCAATTTACACAGTGCCAAAAGGCAAAAGAGCATATTTGACTTATGCAAGTATCAGTTTGGAAAAGAACAAAGAAGTTGTTGCCAAATTGATGTCAAGACGTGTTGGCGAAACATTTGTTACAGGTGGATTGATTGGCACAACAGGCAGCTATCAACGCCAATGGGTTATACCGCCGGTGTATCCACAAAAAACAGACATTGAAATTCGTGCCCTAGCAGGCGCAACAACAATTATTAGCGCAAGTTTGCAGTTTGTGGTGGAGACTGAATAATGCCGTTAACCATGCCACAAAAGACTGTCGCAGATGATACATCACGTTTCAAAGTGTTGATCACTGGCCGTCGTTTTGGCAAAACGCATTTGTGCATGAGAGAAATTTGCAAACATGCATCAAAGAAACCTGGTAGTGTAAACTGGCTTGTGGCACCAAGTTATAGAATGGCCAAACAACTGGTATGGTTGCCCCTGTTGGATAAACTGAGTAGGCTTCGTTGGATAGATAGAAAAAACGAAGCTGAATTGACAATCTATCTCAAAAACCGCAGCATCATTAGTTTGAAAGGTGCGGATAACCCTGATAGTTTGCGAGGCGTCGGTCTTGACTTTCTCATTATGGATGAGTTTCAAGACATACCAAAAGAGGCTTATACAGAGGTGCTAAGGCCTACACTATCAGACAAAAAAGGCAAGGCATTGTTCACAGGCACTCCAAAGGGATATGGTTCATGGAGTCATGAGCTTTTTACAACAGCACTAAACACAGATGACTGGAATGCTTGGCAATACACTACAATTGAGGGCGGAAATGTTGATCCAACCGAGTTAGAAGCAGCCAAACGTGATTTGGACCCAAAAACATTTCAACAGGAATACGAAGCCAGCTTCAATCAATATGGCGGTGTTGTTGCATATAATTTTGATTACAAGCACACAATCAAACCGCTGAATATCAAACCAGAAATAATTCACGTGGGACAAGATTTTAACTTATCTCCTGGAACAATGGCCGTTGCACACATACAAGGCGACAAGGTGCATTTCTTTGATGAAATACACATGACAAATTCAAATACAGATATAATGGTGCAAGAATTAAAAGAGCGTTATCCTAACACTCAAATAATTGTATATCCTGATCCATCCGGTCGTGCTAGAAAAACGGCGTCAGGTGGTCGAAGCGACATTAGCATCCTGCAGAATGCAGGTATAACCGTAAAAGCGAGACCAAGACATACAGCAATCAAAGACAGAGTAAATGCTCTAAATGCACGATTAATGAACAACAATCAAGAACGCAAAATGTTTGTTACACCAAATTGCAAAAACATCATCAACAGCTTAGGTAAGTTATCTTATATCGAAGGCACTAATCAAATCAACAAAAACGATTTGGAACACATGTTTGATGCTGTGAGTTATTTGGTAGATTACGTTTGGCCGATTAAAACAATACATGAATATGATGACGAGCCTCAGAGATGGACGTTTGGAACAAAAAGGTGGTAAACTATGGCGATTAAAAAAGCAGAACTAATACAAGCCAAAGATAGCTGGAAAGAAAACATCAAGGACTGGGAGTTTTTGATGGACAGTTATTTAGGCGGCAGTCATTATAAAGATGGCGAATATCTAACACACTATATTTTTGAAGATAGAGTAGAATTTGAAAGCAGATTGGACAATACTGCATTAGACAACCATGTGAAAGCAGTTGTGCAAATTTTCAACAGCTTCTTGTTTAGACAACCACCAAAAAGATACTTTGGTTCAATCAGCACAGATCCAGGATTGGTTGCATTTTTAGATGACGCAGACATGGACGGCAGAAGTTTTGATGCAATCATGCGTGATGTCAGCACCTATGCAAGTGTTTATGGACATTGCTGGGTTGTGTTGGACAAAGCCAATGTAGAACTTACCACTAGAGCAGAAGAACTTGAACAAGGCGTCCGTCCATACATGAGCATCTTTACACCCGAAAATGTAATGGATTGGCAGTATCGCAGACGTCCAAATGGCTCCTATGAATTGTCATATCTCAAAGTGTTTGAAGGCAATGACAGCGGCAGAGATATTTTTAGAGTTTACACACCAGAAGAAATAATTGTTATCAGCATTGGATCAGGCGAAGAAGATGCAATGGTTGACGAAGTGGTTCCAAATGCATTGGGCAGAGTGCCAGCGGTTTGTGTTTACAGCCAACGCAGCCAAGAAAAAGGCATAGGCATCAGTGATGTTGCTGATGTTGCAGGCATGCAAAAAGCAATTTACAACGAATTATCTGAACTGGAACAAATTGAGCGTATCTCAAATCATCCCAGTTTGGTAAAAACGCCGGGCGTGAGGGCTGCGGCAGGGGCTGGATCGATCATTGATGTGCCAGAAGACACACCAGAAAATCTCCGCCCCTACTTATTACAACCATCAGGTGCAAGCATTGACAGCTTGCTGAAAAGTGTTGGTCAAAAAATTGAAATGATTGATAGAATGAGTCACATGGGTGGCATACGTTCAATTGAATCACGTAGATTATCAGGTGTGGCACTTGCTACAGAATTCCAATTGTTAAATGCAAGATTAGCTGAAAAAGCAGACAACTTGGAACACGCAGAAGAACAAATTTGGACGCTGTGGGCAAATTGGCAAGGTCAAGTTTGGAATGGTTCAGTTGATTATCCAGACAGCTTTAATATACAAGACAAATACAACGATATGAACATGCTGAAACTTGCCAAAGATGCAGGTGTTGAAAATCCAATATTACGCACAGAAATTGAAGATAGAATGTTGCAATTATTGGTAGATGAAGATCGTTATGAAGAATTAACCACACAACCACAAAAAGATGTTGTTGTGCATAGACCAATAACAGGTGCTGATGATCTAGTAACGCATTTGCGTGATATGATTGCAGCAGGTTACACAGATGAAGAAATCATTGGATTGCATCCGGAGATTGCAAACTTCTTTGCAGGAGTTATACCAGAAGATGTTTGATATTGATTATGATCCAAATGAAGTAGAATTCCTATTTGTAAATGCACCCACAGAAGTGCATATGGAGTTGCTGCATGAAATGAAGGGTTATATCAAACAAAATGAGCGTTTCTTGCGCAAGGGTTTTGACACTGCTGGTGTTGAAGCAAGAAAACATTTGCATAATATTCATCTACTTTGCAAACAAAGACGCAAACAAATTCAGAGCCAACGCACGAGGAAGAAATATGACTGAATATGATAATTTAGACAAGCGTATGTCGTTACTTGAACAAAAATTAGATCTTGTATTAAACAACCATTTGCATCATATAGAAAAAGATATGAACATGGTCAAAAAGTTTTTGGGTGTTACAGTATTAACGGTATTTGCTCAATTGTTTGCAATCATAATAACATTTTTATAAAGCTAGGGGAGGGCAATCACATGGCTATGAAAAAAACCAAAAAGCGTGGAGGTCGTAAGACTAAAAAACGCGGTGGAAAATAAACAAAATTATTTGTCGAAAGATAAATATGTTTACAAGTTACTCGTAAGAGGTTATTAGGTGACTTCGACCAAACAGGAGGAAAAAATGAGTGAAACTGAAAACCAGGTTACTGGCGAACCTGTATCTAATGAAGCTGAATCAGCACCAGTAGATCAAACCCAGGCAGAAACAAAGATGTTTACCCAAGAAGACATCGACAAGATTGTGAGAGACAGACTGGATCGTGAGAGAAAGCGTTTCGAAAAGAAATTTGAAGGCGTAGATGTTGATGCATATCGTCAGCTGATGGACCAGCAAGAAGCAGAACAAGTTGAGCAGCAAAAGCAGCGAGGCGAGTTTGAAAAAGTGCTAAAGTCCACAGTAGACAAAAAAGATGCAGCAATACAAGATCTACAAAGTCAATTAACACAAATCAAAGTTGATGGAAGTCTGTTGAATAGTGCAAGTGCTCGCAGAGCAGTGAATCCTCAACAGGTAAGTGAGTTGCTGAGAGGCAAAGTTCGCTTAGGAGATACCGGTGATGCCGAGGTTTTAGATAGCAATGGTGCAGTGAGATACAACGAAGAAGGTTTGCCAATGAGTGTAGATCAATTAGTTGAAGAATTCTTAACAACAAACAGCCATTTTGTAGCAGCAGGCCCAACAGGCAGCGGCACTAAACCAAACACGTCTGATGCCGGATCAAAAATTGGAAACATCGACCCAGAAAATTTAAACATGAACAGCCCTGAAGATAGAAAAATTTACAGGGAATACATGAAACAACGCGGTATTAGAATATAAGGAGACCATCATGGCTAATACAACTTCGACTACACTAGGCGCTCTGTTTAGTGACATTCAACAAACAGCATTGTTCACAATGCAAGAGCAGGCGTTTATGCGTCCGCTTATCCGTAACTTCAACCTTGTAGGCCAGCCAGGCAAGCAAGCAAAAGTCGGTATCTACCCAGCAGTTTCCAGCGGCTGGACAACTGGTGAGAATTCAGACGTATCAACAGCAACAACTATCACAGCAGTAGAAAAAACATTCGACGCTGACGAAGTTGCAATCATGGCAACACTAACAGACACAGCTCGTGATAGTGCAGACGACAATGTTGCAGCAAGCATCGGTCGTGTTTTAGGTGAGAGTTTAGCTCGCAAAGTAGACACAGACATCGCAGCTCTGTTCTCAGGCTTCAGTGGCACTGTAGGTGCAGCAGCTCAGCCAGAACTAACAGCTGACTTGATCTTCCAAGCAGTTGCACAACTTCGTGCAAGCTCAGTAATGGGTCCATATGTTGCAGTGTTCCACCCAAATCAAGTTTACAACTTGAAGAAGCAGTTGACAAACGCAGGCGGCGTAAACATGAGCCACAACCTAAGTGATTTAGGTAACAGAGTTCTTGATTCAGGCTTCATCGGAACTGTAGCAGGTGTTGACATCTATGAATCAGCAGTTGTAACTGGTGACTCAACAGGTGCATTCGTTGGTGCAGTTATGCACTCAGACGCTCTTGCATTTGCAATGAAGAAAGACATCACAATTGAAACACAGCGTGACGCAAGTCTACGTGCAACAGAAATCGTTGCTTCAATGACATACGGCGTAGGTGAACTACAGGACGCACACGGCATCCAAATCATCACAGACGCAGTTGTAGACTAAGTTTAGTTTTACACTACAGAAAAGGGCTCTTTAGAGGGCCCTTTTCATTTATCTAATAAATATACTTGAGCGGGAAGGACCCGACTCCCCTGACGGTAGGACCAAAGGAGGCCATAATGGCTACATTCGCAACAATAAACAATGTGCTCGAATACGAGCCACAAATTCGAGACTACGGAATCTTTGATTTCGATGACGCACTCAGCAAAGCCCAAGCAGACGTTGAAAGACACCTAAGAATAGATTGGTGGCCAACACTGCAAGTAGGCAAGTTTGATATCACCGTAATTGGCCTAAATGTTGAAATGAATGCAGACAAATTGCAAGCCAGTCAATTGACTAGAGCTACAGTTTACAGAGCATTAGCATATTACATTTTTCCACAATTAAGTCGTTTTGAACCTGAACAAGATGTTTTTATGATGAAGATGGAATACTACCGTGAGCAGTGGAGAGAAGAAATCGATGCTGTGATCAAGGATGGTGTTGAATACGATCTAGACAGTGACGGAACAATCACAGACTTGGAAAAAGAACCAACATATTTTGGCCGATTGAGACGATGATATGAGCTTGAGAAATGATTTTGCAGACGATATAGTTACCACACTAAAACAAATGATAGATCCGAGACCAATACTGGTTACTCGTGAGCCATTTGATGTGGAAAAATTGGCAATGACACAATTTCCTGCTATTTTAATCAATAGTGGAAATGAAATTCGTGAAGACTACGATATGGGCATCTTTCGTAGTGGCACGATAACTTACACTATCAGAGGATTTGTAAGAGGCGGAAATGAATTAGATCGTCAAAAAAACGACCTTATAGAGGCAATAGAAGAAGCCTTGGATGCTGACAGAACCAGAGGCACCAATAATAAGTCGATACTAAGTCAAGTTACCGAAATTGCAGTAATTGATAGAATACCTCCTTTAGCAGAGGTAGAAAT
>ENA-OUOG01003059-OUOG01003059.1-marine-metagenome-genome-assembly--contig:-NODE-3059-length-16255-cov-4.218568_pt1 | contig 16255 bp, 14 predicted proteins | sample MGYA00248635_ERZ508505 | MGnify/ENA primary metagenome ERZ508505 (study PRJEB26176, sample SAMN06267871) | marine metagenome | isolation source: Saanich Inlet, British Columbia, Canada | place: Pacific...
CAGATTTTTTAAAACGACAATATTTCTTTGTCTTAGTAGTCTCTATATTTAATGGCGTAAGATATCTTACTTCTCCATCTTTTTTTCCTTTTGCTTGTTGTTCTATAGATGCCATAATTATGCTTTTGCTTTCATTTTTTCTCTTCTTCTCTCAGCCCAAGCAATAGCATGCTTGTCTAATTTTACAGTTAAGTAACGCATAAAACGCTCATCACGTCTAAACTCTAACTCTAAAGGCTCGATAGCTTCACCAGCTACAGTGTACTCAAATAAGTGATAAAAACCACTTTTTTTGTTTTGAATTGGATATGCTAACTTTTTTAGCCCCCAATCTTCTTTGGCAATCATCTTAGCTCCTTTAGAAACGAGGAAATCCTCATATTTCTTTACTGTCTCCTTTATCTGGTCATCAGATAAAACGGGATTTAAGATGAAAACAGTTTCATAATGATTCATAATTAAAATTTTGTTTGTTGTTAAAACGGGTGCAAAAATAAGTAATATTTACAAGTGAACCAATCATTTATAATTAATTTTTTTACTAAAGTTATTGAGAGAATTTTAACTATTTTTTACAGTTTACCGATGTTTTTTGGTATTTGTCCGAATTTTTTGTACTATTGTCGAAGCTTAACCTAAAAATGATAATGTTATGACTTTAAACTGTGTGGTTGTCGACGACTCTGCAATTCAACGTTTATCTATAGTAAAACTGATAGAAAACCATGAGTCCCTGAATCTCGTTGCTGAATACAGCAGCGCACTAGAAACCAAAAATGGATTAAACACAAAAAAAGTAGATTTAATCTTCCTAGACATTGAAATGCCCGTTCTTAATGGATTCGAATTACTAGACGTACTCAACAATAAACCCCAAATTATTTTTGTTACTGGTAAGACCGAATATGCATTTAAGGCTTTTAATTACGATGCAACAGATTATTTGCAAAAACCAATTACCAAAGAACGTTTTAATACTGCCGTTGAAAAAGCAATTGAACAGCATAAATTAAAGCTAGACTTTAACGAAACAGATGGTGAGCACATTTTTGTAAAAAGTAACTTAAAAAAGCGTAAAGTATACATTAAAGATATTAAATGGATTGAAGCCTCGGGTGATTATGTAAAAGTAGTTACTGAAGAAAACAGCTTAGTCGTTTTATCTACTATGAAAGCTTTTGAAAAAGAATTGCCAGAAGGTAAATTTTTAAGAATTCATAAATCTTATATTGTGAATCTCGATAAAATTGACCGCTTTAATAGTAAAAATGTTGAAGTAGGCGCTTACGAAATTCCTTTGAGTAGAAACAAGAAAACTCAGCTTGTTGATGCTTTAAACAATATGTAGAGGTCATCACTATTTATATATAAAATCCCGGCATTTGTCGGGATTTTTTTTGTAAAAATGCCTTTGAAATTTAAAACCTCATTAATAATTATCGACATTTATAACGACTCTAACAGATCTAAAATCTTTTACAGCATTAAAGCTGCTGTCAATCTTTAAAATGGCTTCCTTTGTTTTTGGCAAAGATTGATTTTGCGGAATTTTTACTAAAATATTTTTATGGTAAAGGTCTCTTATTCTTGATACTGGTGGAAACTCTGGTCCCAATACATGGGACTTAAATAGCTGCTTTAAAGACTTTGCATACCAGTCTCCAGCTAAATTAACTCGGTTGTAATCTTTATGTTTTAGAGTAATTTTTATTAATCTAAAAATTGGTGGGTATTTGTAATTGTATCTGTCATTCAATTGTTCTTTATACATATCTGTGTAAGAATTTGTTGAAACCTGCTGCAGAATATTATGATTAGGATTGTAGGTCTGTATTAAAACTTTCCCCCTTAAATCGGTTCGTCCTGCTCTACCAGATACCTGAGCCATTAATTGATAACTTCGCTCATGTGCCCTAAAATCAGGAAAATTTAAAAGATTATCGGCATTTAATATACCAACGAGTTTTACATATCTAAAATCCAAACCTTTGGTAAGCATTTGTGTGCCAACCAAAATATCTATTTCGCGTTGCTCAAATTTTGAGATTAATTTATCAAAACCATATTTCCCCCTCGTGGTATCTAAATCCATTCTCGAAACTTTACAGTCAGGAAATAACGTTTTTACCTCCTCTTCTATTTGCTCAGTTCCAAAACCCTTGGTGTCTAAAGTTACATTACCACAAACCTGACAGTTTTTTAGCATTGCAGAATTATAACCACAATAATGGCAACGTAACTGATCTCTATACTGATGGTAGGTTAAACTGACATCGCAATTTGGACATTGCGGTGAATGCCCACAAGATGTACACTCTACTATTGGCGAAAATCCTCTTCTATTTTGAAATAAAATAATTTGAAAACCTTCCTCTAAAGCCTGAGTAATTTCATCTATCAAGCGATCACTAAAATGACCTTTCATTCGCTTTCGCTTGTATTTGTCTGCCAAATCCACCAATTCAATATCCGGCATCAACACATTATTGTAGCGTTGTTTCATCTCTACAAGTCCATATTTACCTTCTGAAGCATTGTAATAGCTTTCTAAACTTGGGGTAGCTGTACCTAACAGGATTTTAGCAGAAAACATGTGAGCCAAAACTATAGCAGCGTCTCTTGCATGGTAGCGCGGTGCTGGATCAAATTGCTTAAAAGATTGCTCATGTTCTTCATCTACAATAATGAGCCCTAAATTTTTAAATGGTAATAACAGAGCTGACCTAGCCCCTATTATAATTTGTGCATTCTTTGCGTTATTAAGAATATTATTCCACGCTTCAACACGTTCATTACCAGAATATCTAGAATGAAAAACAACTACTTTCTCTCCAAAATAACTTTGAAGCCTTGAGACTAACTGTGTTGTTAATGCAATTTCTGGCAGCAAATACAAAATTTGTTTATTTTGTTGTAATTGCTCTTCTATTAGTTTGACATAAAGTTCTGTCTTCCCAGATGATGTTACTCCATGTAATAAAACAACTGATTTTTCTTCAAATTCTTTCTTTATTTGATAAAAGGCATTGTTTTGAAATTCATTCAACAATTTTTGGTCTTCAAGGCCTTCACCTTCAAAAGAAACTCTGTCTGTCTGGATATGGTATTCTTCAAGAATATTTTTATCAATTAAGGATTTTATAACGGCAGCAGATGCTCCACTTCGTTCGATGAGATCCTTAACTTTTATTGGCGCTTTGGAACTTACCTCCATTTGGAATAGGCTTAATACAACTATTCTTTGTTTTTTAGCGCGACTTAATATTTCTAAAAGTTCTTGAAGCTTCTCTTCTGATTTGTGATTTATGTGTAATCGTACATACCGCACCATCTTAGGTGTATATTTTTCATAAATCTCTTCTTGCAAATGGACTACGCCTTTTTCTACCAAACCATTAATAATGGGCAATACGCGCTTTTTATCTAAAATTGAAACTACTTCTTGTATCTTCAGAGAAGAGTGATGTTGCAAAGCTTCTAGTATTAAAAATTCTTCGTCTTTTAATTCAGAATCTTCTAATTCGTTTGTATGTACTTTAGAAATAATAGTTTCACTTTCTATTATAAAGGCATTTGGCATAGCTGCCCTCATGACTTCTCCCAGACTGCACATGTAATAATTTGAAATCCACTCCCAATGCTTTATTTGCATAGTAGTAACCAAAGGTTTTTCATCTAAAATTTGATGAATCGTTTTGGCCGCATAAGCTACTGGTGGGGCATTATGAATTTTGTAAACTAATGCTGTGTATATTTTACTTTTACCAAAAGGTACGGCAACTCTCATTCCCGAGGATAAAAATTGTGACTCCGCTTCAGTAATATGATAAGTAAAGGCTTTTTGAAGCGGTATGGGCAGTATAACGTCTATAAAATGACTACTCATTCGCTCTTGTTTCATTCAGCTTATGTAAACCTCTTAATGTGGCATTTAACTCGTAACCTAGAAGTAAAATATTAGCATTAAGCCACAGATATAGCAATAGAATTAATAAAGCTCCAATGGAACCATACAGCTCATTATATTTTGAAAAATTATCTATATAAACACCGAATAAATACGACGTTAAAATAATTAATAATGTGGTTAGCAAAGCTCCAATGGAAAAGAAACGCGTTTGCCTACCTTCTTTAGTGCCAAAATAGTATAACGTGGCGGTTGCAAAATAAACCATGATTACAAAAAACAGATACTTAGCAATTAAAATCCAATCTTTATCGACAGCCTCTCCTCCATTTATAGCTTGGTTGATTGGGGTTATAACATAAACTTGAGTGTATATAAAAACAGCAACCGTAAATAATACAAGAAAAGCCAATATTAAAGCAATCCCTAAAGCATATAAATATTGCTGAAATACATTACGCGTGAGTTGTTGATGATAGGAATTTTCAAAACCAGAAAATACCGCATTAACACCATTTGCCATCAAAAACATAGATAATAAAAAAACTGAGGAAAGTAAACCCGCTTGTTGGTTCCCTTCAAGATTATCAAAAATACTATCCATAAAAAAATCTGACGTTTGTGGTGGTAAAAAAGATTGCAAGAAGTCAAGAAAGTCACTTTGAAAGCCCTCAATAGGAATACTAGGTATCAATATAATTACAAATAGCAAAAAAGGAAAAATGGCAGTAAAAAAACTAAATGCAATGGCACTAGCTCTCGTTGTTAATGTGCCTTTAACGATGCCTAGTCCATAGAGTTCTAATAAATCATATAACGATAAGCCTTCAAAACCAGGAAGTTTAATCTTTTGGCAAAGTGCTACCAAATAGAAAACTATAGGTATTTTTTTTAGTCTTTCTTCTATTGAGCTTGACATTAATGCGATTTATAATATTTAGTATTGAAATTCAGTTTTTATTTTCTCGTCCGTTTCTCTTATACTGCCTTGAGACTTAAATCCATATTATAAACTGAATGTGTTAATGCACCAGATGATATATAATCAACTCCACATTCTGCATATTCTCTAACTGTTTTTTCATTAATCCCACCAGAGGATTCAGTTAAGCATTTATCACCAATCATTTTTACTGCTTTGCGGGTATCTTCATAATTAAAATTATCAATTAAAATCCTGTAAACACCTCCACAATCTATAATCTCCTGGATTTCTTGAAGATTTCTAGCCTCGACTATAATCTTTAAATCACGATCAGTTTCATTTAAATACTGTTTTGTTTTGGAAATGGCTTTAGTGACACTGCCTGCAAAATCTATATGATTATCCTTAAGCATAATCATGTCGTATAAAGCAAAACGATGATTTTCTCCACCTCCAATCTTTACTGCCCATTTTTCCAACGCTCTAATCCCTGGTGTAGTCTTACGGGTATCTAAAATTTTTGCGCCTGTACCTTCTAACAAATCAACAAATAGTCTGGTTTTTGTTGCTATAGGACTCATACGCTGCATAGCATTAAGGACCAACCGCTCTGCTTTTAAAATGGACTGTGAGGCACCTTCTACATAAAATGCAATATCTCCATATTTTACTTTAGAACCATCTTTAATTAGCGTTTCAACTTTCATATTGTTATCTACATAAGTAAATACTTGCTTTGCAAAATCAATACCCGCAATAATACCTTCATCCTTTACCAACAGTTTTGCTTTTCCCTGAGCAGAAGTAGGGATGCACGCTAAAGAACTATGGTCACCATCACCAACATCTTCTCTAATGGCATTAGCAATGATACCTTCTATTTCTTTGTTGAATTGTTCTTTTGAAATCATTAATAGGAATATTTAACGTAAAAATAGGAAATTGATTTTCTATATACGATTTTAGAATTATGAATTATACATTGAATTCATTAAAAATAGAATCTTTAAATTTGAATTTTGACAGATTACAGTTTGTCTCCTCGAGCGCAGTCGAGTGGTAATTAAAATAGGTTTCGGCTGCGCTCGACCAAACAAAAATGCAAATAAAACTTATCGCTATAGGCAAAACTGATAATCAGCAGCTTCAATCCTTAATTAATGACTATCAAAAGCGTTTGAGTTTTTATATTAAGTTTCATTTAGAAATTATTCCAGACATTAAAAAAGTAAAACATTTATCTGAGACCCAACAAAAAGATAAAGAGGGTGAATTGATTTTAGGTAAAACACAAACATCTGATGTGCTAATTCTTTTAGACGAAAACGGTAAACAAACGAACTCTATTGCATTTAGCAACTACCTACAAAAGCATTTAAATTCAGGGATAAAACAACTTATTTTTGTTATTGGAGGTCCTTATGGGTTTTCGGAAGCACTCTACAAAAGAGCGAATGGAAAGTTGGGCTTATCACAAATGACCTTCTCACACCAGATGGTTCGTTTATTTTTTATTGAACAGTTGTATCGTGGCTTTACAATATTAAAAAATGAGCCTTATCATCACCGATAATGCCCATTTTTTATTGAATCTAAACTTAATTATACGATGCTATCCAAGTATCAATCTTATCCTCCAATAACTGTAAAGGAATACAACCTGTCTCTAAAACTTGGTTATGATATGCTCTAATATCAAATTTATCCCCTAATGCTTTTGACGCTCTTTCTCTTAATTCAATAAGTTTTAATTGGCCTATTTTATAGGATAACGCCTGGCCTGGATTGGCCATGTAACGCTCAATTTCACTGGTTATAGACGCTTCTGATTCGGCTTCATTTTCTAGTGAATATTGTATGGCTTGTTTACGCGTCCAACCTTTGGAGTGAAGCCCTGTATCTAAAACAAGTCTAATGGCTCTATGTATTTCTGAACTTAACATACCAAAGTACAAATATGGGTCTTTAAACAGCCCTAACTCTTTACCCATAGCTTCAGTGTATAATGCCCAACCCTCACCATAAGCACTATACCACAAGGTTTTTCTAAAATCTGGTAAATCTTTATTTTCTTGCTGTAATGCTATTTGAAAATGATGGCCTGGAATAGCTTCATGAAGAAATAAACTTTCTTTATCAAAAATATTATACTGTTCTACATAAGGTATTGGTGTGTAAAAAATACCTGGACGTGTACCGTCTAACGACCCTGAACTGTAATTTGCAGCTGCAGATTTTTCTCTAAAGGGCTGTGTGCGTCTCACCTCGAAAGCAGTGACCGGTTGCTTATCAAATAACTTATTAATTTGTAGTTTCATGACGTCATGAATACTATCATAAAAGGCAATGACTTGTGAGCGCTCTGTAAATGGCATCAAAGATTCTTTGGTTCTTACATGTTCAAAAAATGCATTTAGATCACCTTCAAATCCTACCGTTTTCATAATGGTTTCCATTTCTGAACGAATACGAGCAACTTCACTTAATCCCAATTGATGAATGTCATCAGCAGTCATCGTTGTAGTCGTATATAATTTTATCTGATGATTATAATAATCGGCACCTAAAGGAGTACTATCAATTCCACTAGAGTTCCTTCCATTTGGTAAGTAGTCATTAGTTAAGAAATCAACCATCTTTTGATGTGCTGGCATTATTTTATCCTTAATCATTACTGCAAATTCAGCAGTAATATTTTCTTTTTGGTCCTTTGTAAAAGTATCAGGAAGCGCTTTAATAGGTGCATAATACAAGTGCTGTTCTACAGTTCCTTGGGCTAATGTTTTAAACTGAGGAATTACTTTTTTTATCAATGGCGTGGGTAAAACATAACCTTCAGAAATGCCTTTCTTCATACTTTCTATAGATGAATTTATCCATACCAAATAATTATCTACTCGGGTCATCCAATCCTGATAGTCCTCAACAGTATTAAATGGTTGTGCATTGCTTGCAGATGCTAGCTGATTAAAATCTAAATTCTTAGACCACATTTGGTCAATAGGCATCAAATCTTTTTTAAATGTCATTGCCTCAAGATTGATATCAATATCCCAATTAATGACGTCATAGCTCATTTTCTCAGTACTGTTAAGAGTTGAAACGTCAATAAATGAGAGTTTGTTTTTATAAGAATTGTAGTAAGCTTTTTTCTTAGCTTTATACTCACTTGATAAAAAATTTGGAAACGCTGTATTAAAGCGCATGTCTCCAGCATTAGTAGCAACCATAGGGTCTAAAACATAACCTTCTTCATTATAATCTTCTAAAATTTGAGCAAATTCTAGATTATTAGTTGTTTTTTCTGATTCTAAGGAGGTCTGTGAGTTTTCATTCTTACAAGACGAAAACGCTACAAACAAAAGGCTGATAATAAAAAAGCGACGTATCATTATTATAATTTAGTTTAGTCATAAATGTATGCAATAATTATATAAGATACTATTGTATTGCCGAAACAAAAAAATCCGAAACTAAGTTTCGGATTTTTTTAATTTTAAAACATTAAGTTCCTTTTTAATAAACTTTATAGGTTTCTTTTCGTTTTTCTAATTGACGATTTAAATCTCTAATAGTTTCACTTACAGCTAATTCATATTCACGCTCGTTAGATGTCGCAAAAATTCGTGGACCGGGTAGACTAAGCTCTACATTACAAATTTTACCTGCTTCATGGTCTTTTTCATCCTGCTTAAAGTAAACTTGAGCAGAAATCAAAAACTCGTATTTTTCACTTAATTTATTTAATCTTTCTGTTGTGAATTGAGAAAGTGTTTCACTTACATCTACGTTTACATATTGAAAATTTACTGTCATAATTTACCTTTTTTATATGTTAATATTACTCCTTCTAAGATACGATTCTCTATACAAATTGAAGCTAACATTTATCATAAAAAAGAATTAAAATAATATTAGGAAGAAAGTATAACGCCTCTTTTACGTCTATTAATTACAAAGTCAAACACTTATGATTAATCAAACAACAAGAGACATAATTATTTTTGATGGCGAATGCAATCTGTGCAATGGTGTTGTTGGTTGGCTATTAAAATTTGCACCAAAAAACGCATTTCAATTTGTAGCATTTCAGTCGGCTTACGGTCAGTTACTATTGGAAAAATACGGCTTTTCCACAATGCAACTAGACACTGTGATATTAATTGATACTACTGGGGTTAACACCCACTCGGATGGTTTTATTAAAATCATTTCTAAAATTCCTAAATGGAAAATAGTAGCAGCCCTTTTAACTTTTATTCCTAAATTGATAAGAGACAGTATTTATAGAACTGCCTCAAAATATCGTATGAAATGGTTTGGACAATCTAAAAGCTGTAGGATTGATTTCAGATAATTTCTATTCAAAAATTACTTTATTTTCCATTGCAAACCATTTAGAATATAGTGGTTGATGGATTCTTTCTATAGCATTTCGTTTTACCTTAAGCGTTGGTGTTGTTAAACCGTTATCGACGGTCCAATCTTCTTTCATTATTACAATTTTTTCAATTTTTTCATGCTTTTCTAAACTAGGATTAAGTTTTGATATACTTTCAATTAAACTCAATGACAATACTTCTTTAGTTTTACCCTTCCCTAATTCTGATAGTGTTATTAATGCTATAGGTTGAGGTATTCCTGTTCCTACTAGACAAATCTGTTCAATATCGGTATTGGCCGATAACAATAATTCTATGGGTGAGGGAGCTACATATTTACCCTTGTCTGTTTTAAACTCATCTTTTGCTCTTCCTGTAATAGTCAAATAACCTTCATGATCATATTCTGCTTTATCGCCCGTTCTCAGATAACCATCATCTGTAAAAACTTCAGTAGTTTTTTCTGGTGCCTTAAAATAACCTTTCATAAGACAATTATTCTTTATTAAAAGTTCACCATCTTCTGAAAATTTTGTTTTCGCTGTTGGTACTGTGCGTCCAACTGTTCCAATTTTATTAAAACCTTTTGTATTAAAATGAGATACGACACAATCCTCAGTCATACCATAAGCTTGCAAAATCTCAATATCAATTTTTTTGTACCAACGCATCAAACTTGGTGATAATGGTGCTGCTCCTGAAAATATAACTTCTGCATGTTTTAGTCCTAATTTCTTTTTTAGTTTACTTTTAATAATCCCATTTATAATTGGGATATTAAGCAGATAATTCAATTTTTTTTGAGGTAATTTTTCTAAAATTTTATCCTGAAACTTAGTCCATATTCTAGGAACTGCTAAAAACAAGTGTGGCTGACAGGCTTCTAAATCGGAAGCAAACGTTTCTAGAGATTCTGCAAAAGAAATTTCTGCGCCCAGATAAAGTCCACAATTTTCAACTGCTAAACGTTCCGCGATGTGCCCTAATGGTAAATATGAAAAAAGTCGGCGATGATTTTCTAATTTCATCATTTCGTTAAAAATCTGAAAACACTCATTAAAACTTGATACGGCGTGCATAACTCCTTTTGGTAACCCTGTTGTGCCTGAAGTATAGATAATTGTGTGCAAGTCTTCAGGCTTTGGTATATAAACATTTTTTAACGGCTTAGTATCTATAACAATGTCTTCCCAAAGTCTTCCATGGTAAGTGTCATAAGTCCCAACAAATATTTTATGCATATCTGTGACCCCTTCAGCTTGAGACCTATAGTCGTCCAGCTTACCAATTATAATAGCTTTAGATTCGCTATGAGACAAAACGTGTCTAATAGAGGTTTGCGTTAAAGTGGGGTAAATAGGTATAGAAACACAATCTGCCATCATTATAGCTAAGTCTGCCATAATCCAGTGTGCGCAATTTTTTGATAAAATAGCAATATGGCTTCTTGAAGGAAGTCCATAGGATTGAATTTCATTTGCAATTTTACGAGCTTCTTCGCCAGCTTGCTTAAAGGTATAAGTTACTACCTTTCCATTTTTAGGTTGTTTTAAAAAAATGCGATTTGGAGCTGTTTTTTCCCAATGCAAAAATGCACTTAAAGGAGAACTAGCTTTATACATAATGAGTTAATTTTATGTAAGATATGAATTTATTTTATCAAATAATTTAACATTCAATCTTACCGTAAAATCATATTAAACATACTTTTTTAATTCTAACTCATTAATGGTACCGTGACTTGCATGTGCTACAGCCACACCATTTCGTATAATTAATAACTGAGGAGATTGATGTAAAACTTGAAATTTGTAACCCACTTCATTTGAGACATCACAATAATTCAATAAGTCTAAGTAATACAAATCGGCATTTGTATCTAAATCATACATGGACACAAATTGATTTATAACCATGCTGCTTATACCGCAACGTGTAGAATGTTTAAAAATGAGTTGGGTTTTTGCTAAAGAGCGTTTTTCAATTTCTACCAATTGATTCACATTAGTTAAGGCTTGCCAAGGCAAAACTTTTTCTTCTTTTGGCTCTGATGAAGCATTAAAAAAATTATTAAATAGTCCCATATATGGTATCTTTTTTTTATTACGTCGGAAATTAATTCCACCCTTACAACAAGACAAAAAGTCACTATAAATCAAAGGTTTCAAGACATTTTGTCCTTTTTATTGTGTTGGTAAGATAATTGAAATGTATCTCATTGAAAAAGAAAAAGAAAGAATAAATCTTCCACACAGTGGAAATTAAAAACATACAATTATGAATTTTAATAATTATACTATTAAATCGCAAGAAGCCATACAACAAGCACAACAAATTGCGCAAAGTTATGGTCATCAGCAGATAGAAAATGAACATATTTTTAAAGGCATTCTTACTGTTGATGAAAATGTACTACCTTTTTTACTTAAGAAACTCAACGTTAATGTGAGTTTACTTGAACAAATTCTTAATAAGGAATTGGAAAGTTATCCAAAAGTCACCGGTGCGGATATTATGATTTCAAGAGACGCCGGTAAAACTGTAAACGAGTCATCAATAATTGCAAAAAAAATGAATGATGATTTTGTGTCTGTTGAGCATTTATTGATGGCTATTTTTAAATCTAAGAGTAAAATAGCACAAGTTCTTAAAGATCAAGGCGTTTCAGAAAAGGCATTAAACTCTGCCATCGAAGAGTTACGTAAAGGAGACCGCGTAACCTCTCAAAGTCAAGAGGAAACGTATAATTCTCTAAACAAATACGCAAAAAACCTCAACCAATTAGCTCAGGATGGTAAGTTAGATCCTGTAATTGGCAGAGATGAAGAAATACGTCGTATACTTCAAATTTTATCACGCAGAACGAAGAACAATCCAATTTTGGTTGGTGAACCTGGAACTGGTAAAACCGCGATTGCAGAAGGCCTGGCACATCGTATAATTGATGGAGATATCCCTGAAAATTTAAAAGATAAACAAATTTTTGCTCTAGATATGGGCGCATTAATTGCCGGTGCAAAATATAAAGGCGAATTTGAAGAACGTCTTAAAGCTGTTATAAAAGAAGTAACAACAAGTGAGGGAGATATCGTTTTATTTATTGATGAAATACATACCTTAGTTGGTGCTGGAGGCGGACAAGGTGCAATGGATGCTGCAAATATCTTAAAACCTGCCCTAGCTCGTGGCGAATTGCGTGCCATCGGAGCAACTACCTTAGATGAGTATCAAAAATATTTTGAACAAGACAAGGCATTAGAACGCCGTTTTCAAAAAGTACAGGTGAATGAGCCAGATACAGAAAGTGCAATTTCTATTCTCAGAGGAATTAAAGAAAAATATGAAACACACCATAAAGTACGTATTAAAGACGAGGCTATTATTGGAGCCGTAGAATTATCTAATAGATACATTACCAATAGGTTTTTACCAGATAAAGCCATTGATTTAATGGATGAAGCAGCATCAAAGCTACGCATGGAAATTAATTCTAAACCAGAAGAGTTAGATGTTTTAGACCGTAAAATCATGCAACTAGAAATTGAACATGAAGCTCTAAAGCGTGAAAAAGATGAGACTAAACTAAAATCATTAAAATCTGAATTAGCAAATCTAAAAGAAGAGCGCAACGAACTTAATGCCAAATGGAAAAACGAAAAAGAAATTGTAGAAAACGTTCAGAATATAAAACAAGAAATAGAAAACTACAAGCTTGAAGCCGAGCGTGCAGAACGTGACGGTAATTATGGTAAAGTTGCTGAAATCCGATATGGAAAAATTAAAGAAGCTACAGAATCACTTGATACATTTCAAAAGCAATTGGCAGAACAACAAGACACTGCACTAATTAAAGAGGAAGTTACATACGAAGACATTGCAGATGTTGTAGCAAAATGGACTGGGATTCCTGTGACTAAAATGATTCAGAGCGAACGTGAAAAATTATTAAAACTAGAAGATGAGTTGCACAAACGTGTGGTTGGGCAGGAAGAAGCAATAGAAGCTGTGAGCGATGCTGTGCGACGTTCTCGTGCTGGTTTGCAAAACCCACAAAAACCAATTGGAACTTTTTTGTTCTTGGGTACTACTGGTGTTGGCAAAACAGAATTAGCAAAAGCATTAGCAGAATACTTATTTGATGATGAAAATGCAATGACCAGAATAGACATGAGCGAATACCAAGAGCGCCATGCTGTAAGCCGCTTGGTAGGTGCACCTCCAGGTTATGTTGGATATGACGAAGGCGGGCAATTAACTGAAGCTGTTCGCAGAAAGCCATACTCTGTTGTATTATTGGATGAGATAGAAAAAGCACATCCAGATACCTTTAACATCTTATTACAAGTATTAGATGAAGGACGTTTAACGGATAACAAAGGGCGTATTGCAGACTTTAAAAACACAATCATTATTATGACTTCTAACATGGGAAGTCAGATAATTCAAGAGCGTTTTGGAGCAACAAAGGATATTCCTTCAGCAATGGAAGCTGCAAAAGTGGATGTATTGGGTTTATTAAAACAAACGGTCCGACCTGAGTTTTTAAATCGAATTGATGATACCATCATGTTTACGCCTTTATCAAAAGATAATATTGTGGATATTGTTGAATTACAATTAAAATCTGTAACAAAAATGATAGCAAAACAAGGTATAACTTTTGATGCTACTCAAGAATCAAAGAATTATTTAGCAGATAAGGGTTATAATCCTGAATATGGCGCAAGACCAGTAAAACGAGTCATACAAAAAGAAGTGCTTAATCAATTGAGTAAAGAAATTCTATCTGGAAAAGTAAATACAAATAGCATTATATTACTTGATGAGTTTGATGGGCAACTTGTATTTAGAAACCAAGGCGACTTGGTTATTGAAGAAATTTAAACATTTGTGTAACATATTAGCCGCTAAATAGTTTTTATATTGATTGGTTGGTCTGCTTAGCGGCAGACAATTTAAGGCAACGCAAAATACGTTTGAGACGTCCAAACTAAGTAGCGTTGCCTTTTTATTTAATTTAAATAAGTTTAAAATTAGATAACAAAACATAGCTTATTTTCAATATGTTAGAGATTATTCGATGAAATGCATTGCATTTAGGCGATAAAAATTTCTTTTTATCGGATAAAAGCTTAATTTTATCGAGCTAATTAATTCCATACTTGCGACAAGTTTTTCATTTCTTGTTGACAACACCCTCTTTTACAGAATATTACTAATTATTTTAAACACCCCCTATGGAATTAAATGAATATTTAGATCATACCCTATTAAAATCTACCGCATCAGAAGGAGAGATTATTGCACTTTGTAACGAAGCTATAGTTAACAATTTCTTTTCAGTTTGTGTAAATAGTTGCCACGTACCTATAGCCAAACAAGTACTTCGCGAGACTAATATCAATATTTGTACTGTAGTTGGTTTTCCTCTTGGAGCCATGTCTACAGAAGCTAAAGTCTGTGAAGCCAAACAAGCCATTGCAGATGGTGCTACTGAAATAGACATGGTAATGAACATTGGCTACCTTAAAAGCCGCAATTATGTTGCTGTTCTCAAAGATATTGCAGAAGTAAAAGAAGCGATTGGTAACAGAACACTAAAAGTCATTTTAGAAATAAGTGAGCTGTCTAAAAATGAGATTGTAAAAGCATGTGAAATCTGTTTGGATGCTAAAGCCGACTTTATAAAAACCTCAACAGGATTTTCTAAGAGTGGCGCCACTTTGACTGCCGTTAAGATTATTAAAAAAACCATAAAGGGCAAGGCAAAAATTAAAGCTTCTGGAGGAATTAGAGATTATAATACCGCAATGAAGTATGTAGAGGCTGGTGTCCACCGAATAGGCGCTTCTGCAGGTGTCACGATGGTAAAAAAGCAAACTTCTGAAGTAACATACTAATCTTAGATATACTTTGTTTATTTTTATGGTATGAGTGTACATATTGGTGCCCAAAAGGGTGACATCGCAGAAACAATATTATTACCTGGCGATCCGTTAAGAGCAAAATGGATAGCCGAAACTTTTTTTGAAAATCCTGTTTGCTTCAACGAAGTTAGAGGTATGTACGGCTATACAGGTATTTATAATGGTAACCGTGTTTCTACAATGGGTACAGGAATGGGAGTGCCAAGTATATCAATATATGCCAATGAGTTAATCACTGATTTTGGTGTAAAAAACCTCATCAGAGTTGGTAGTGCAGGATCTTACCAAAAGGATGTAAAAGTTCGCGATGTAGTTTTGGCCATGGCCGCTTCCTCTACTTCAGGTGTTAATGAACTACGGTTTGGCGGTGCTGACTATGCACCTACTGCAAATTTTGAATTATTTATAAAAGCTGTTGGGGTTGCAACACAAAAAAACATCCCCATTAAAGCAGGTAATGTATTATCCTCGGACGAATTTTATGAAGATGATTTAGAATCATACAAGAAATGGTCAAAGTTTGGTGTCTTGTGTGTGGAAATGGAAGCTGCAGGTCTATATACTATTGCAGCGAAGCATAATGCTAATGCACTTGCTATTTTAACTATTTCCGATTCTTTAGTTACGGGAGAGCGCACTACGAGCAAAGAGCGCGAAACCACCTTTAAACAAATGATTGAGATTGCTTTAGAGCTAGCATAACTCTTGTTTTAACAAAGCTTTTTATAACACATAAAAAAATCTAAGTTATATTTGGTTAAATCCTTCATTCAATATAGCCATGAAATCAATCTTTACTACTCTATTATTACTATTCACATTTATAAGCTTTAGCCAAGACTTCTCTGATAAGTCTCAGATTGAAGTTACATTAAATAATTACATAGATGGTTTTTACCAAGGTGATACTTTAAAACTAAAAGCTGCTCTAAAACCGAGACTTTATAAGTTTGGCTACTTAAAAGATAAAGAAACTGGAGATTATAAATTTTATCAAGAGTTGCCATACAAAAAAGCACTTGCATTAGCTCAACAATTAAAAGACCAAGGAAGATTGCTTACAGAAACTGAAATGCGTGGTGTTAAAGTTTTGGAAATCGCAAATCATATTGCA
>ENA-OUOG01003065-OUOG01003065.1-marine-metagenome-genome-assembly--contig:-NODE-3065-length-16233-cov-7.040852_pt1 | contig 16233 bp, 18 predicted proteins | sample MGYA00248635_ERZ508505 | MGnify/ENA primary metagenome ERZ508505 (study PRJEB26176, sample SAMN06267871) | marine metagenome | isolation source: Saanich Inlet, British Columbia, Canada | place: Pacific...
AGATCAGATTTACTGGCCCCACCAAGGGTTACAGCAATAGTCTGGCCGGAATTCGAACCAACCTGGAACTCCTTTGACGTAAATGAACCATCCAAGAGTTGCACGTCGTTAAAAGTGGTGGTGGTAGCAATTCGATCCACTTCAGAGAGCAACTGGTTGACCTCGGCCTGAAGCGCCGTACGGTCCGTGGCTGAGTTGGTCGCGTTTGATGACTGAACCGCCAACTCACGAACACGTTGTAGCAGAGCGGTCGTCTCACCCAGCGCTCCCTCTGCGGTCTGAGTCAGAGACAGCGCGTCATTACTGTTACGAACTGCCTGATTCAGACCGTTAATCTGAGAGGTAAAACGCTCAGAGATGGCGAGGCCAGCAGCGTCGTCCTTCGCTGTATTGATGCGGAGGCCCGTGGATAGGCGCTGAAGAGCAGTTGAAACGTCGCTCTGCGATCCGTTGAGAGCGCGTTGCGCATTCAGACTCGCAATGTTTGTGTTAATTACCTGTGGCATGACTATCTCCCGATTAAGTATGTCGACGAGCACCAGCTCGTACCGGCTAAATCTCGGATGACCATCTACAGATCAAGCTCTGGTGGACACGCCGCATTACTTTCAAAGAGATTAGCGACCGTCCTCAGTCAAACTTTAGTTTTTTTTATTTTTTTAATAAAATACGACCTAACGTGGCAGCTCTCATTCTCACGACTATCTAGCTTAAGAAGCATTTTTTGCCGTAAGACTCGCAATGCCGGCGAAAAATGACATTTAACCCTTTTTGAGATGGAGTTTTTTAGGTGGCCGACTGATCAATCAGGGCCGCAGCTGCAAAACCGCATTGCGGGGCCCAACACATTGAGCAAAAACCCAAGGTCAGTAATGGCGACAGCACTGCTTAGCAGGAACTCTCTGATTACGTCGTGCAATGGTAGGAGGTTGAAGTCAAAATAAACGGGGCGTTTGATTGTTTGGCCGGCAGTGGCTGCACCAATCTGACAACGCGGGGTTTATAGGTAGTTAAACAGACTCATAGTTTGGGTCTTGGCAAAGGTCTGCTGGGCCGCCTGAAGCGCCAACATTTGGATATTGAGCCGACTGATGGCCTCGGCGTAATCGAGGTCTTGCAGCCCCGAGAGCGTCTCCTTTAACTGGTAATTAAACGCCTCGTTGGTGTCTGTTTGCATCTCGGTGCGCCGCAGTCTCGTGCCGATATCCGCCTGCACGGTGAGCACCTTCTCCAGCGCATTATCGAGGTTGTTTAAGGCGCGCGATGCCTCGTTGTGGACGCGTGTTGCGCTAGCGGTCGTATCAGACGCGCTCGCAAAAACGCTTTCTATGTCCTTAATGGTCGTGAATATGTCCTGACGCGGAACCGAGGTCACAGTAAAACTATCGCCGTGTGCAGGAATACCCTTTAACCGGATTTCGCCATTCGCAAAGCTGATCGCGCCGTTTTCCGTATAGTTCCCGGTGGCCACTTGTCCAGAGGTATCACCGGTCACTGTGTAAGTAATCGGGTCAGCAGGATTCGCCTTTATGAAGGCCAATGTATACGTCTCAGGCACGTAATTCGCCGCAGCAGCTGTAGTGGTCACGACGGCTGTGCCTGTATTGTTTGCCGCACTTCGATAGTCAAAGCTGCCATTACCTGCCGTGGCAGACATAAAGACTTCGCTACCAGAGTTGCTCGAGGCTATTTGCACATCAGCGCTGACCTGCATAAACCTTTGCCCGTCGTCACCGTGATAGGCCGCGCCGCCAGTGGTCTTACTGAAGGGCTGCACACCCGACTGAAACCCCCCAAAAATATATTCCCCCGAGGCATCCTGAGTGTTCCCCCTGGCTATAAGTGACTCCAAAATCGCCGAGAGCTCCACCGCGATCGAGCCTCTGTCTGCCGCAGTCATCGTCGCGTTATTGCCCTGAATGGTGAGCTCTCGAGCGCGCTGCAGGTCGTTAATCACACCACTGAGGGCGCCCTCCTCCAGGCTCAAACTGCTTTGAACCGTAACGGTATTGCGTTGGTAAGCGTCTATCCGGGCGAGTTGTGACGTGATATCTAGGGTGCGCGCAGTACCCGCCGGGTCCTCGCTAGCATCCATAATCCGCTTACCAGACGCCAACTGCTCCTGTGTTTTAGTCACGTCTGACTGCCGATCCAGCAGGTTATTCACGCCCTGGTTAAAAATTTGTGTGGTGGACATTCTCATAGCTTAACCCTCTCTCACCGCTGCGTCGCGGTCATCATGGCCTGGAACACGGTATCGGCAATCGACACCAACTGTGCCGCAGCCTGCAGCGCCTGCTGGTATCGCATGAGCTGGATCGCCTCTTCCTCGAGGTTCACACCCTGCAGATTATCGCGTGCGGTTGTCGCCTGCTCCAGCAACACCCTCTCGGCATCTGCCGCGGACTGGGCCTTTCGGGACTTCACCGCCACGTTGGTCACGAGTGAGCTGTATTCATCACTGAAAGTCCGCGCACCCTCCACATACTTACTGGTCGCAAGCCCCCCCATGAGCAACATATTGCGATTGTCGCCTGAGGCCGACGTATTGTTGCTAATCGTAATCACGTCACCATTGACCGGTGTGCCCGACAAGGTAAACGTCAGCCCGCCGATCGTTCGGCTAACCCCAGAAGCGTCATTCGCAGGGTTATAAGCTAGATTCATACTAGCGCCGCCGGTCACGTCATACCGGTTCTGTGCGCTGTTAAACGTCAATGTCAAAGCATTGGCGAGCGGTAATGTGGGCGCAACAGTCGTCGAAGTCACCTTCATATTCGTGAGGGCGCCATCCCCTCTATTCGTGAGGGTCTCGCTACTTCTGACTGGCAGCGCGGCCGCAATTTTCTCTGGATCGGTCAGGGCAACGCTGAAGGTCGACGCCCCGCTGCCGACTGGGTCGATTAAATAAGAGTCGCCAGCCTGGGCAGTGCCGCTTGCAACGGTCACCTTAAAACCATGAACCGTTGCAGGAGGGCTAATTGCCTGACTTGCTAATGTTGTGAGGTTTTGTAACGCCCAGTTCGTTCCGTCGTAGGCAAGCCCGTAACGATCCCCCGTTAACGCGCTCGCATCCTCTATCGTGGCAGTGATAACGGCGCTGCCTGTATTGGCTGATGCCGCCGTGACTGCGGGCGCGGTGCTCGAAAAGAGCGCTGTACCCGCCGCACCATTGAGGTCTAGACCCAGCGCCTGTTGCGCATTGAAACTCGCGCTGAGGGTCGTAGCCACGAGCCCTAACTGCGCTTGCGCAGGGTCGAGGCTATTGACCCTAAAATCAATCAGTCCACCCAACTCACCCCCCGTTATGAGGGAACTAATGTCGGCATTAGCGCTTTTACCCGCTACTGCCATGGCATTGGGGTTGGTGGTAGAAACAAAAGTCGTCAATGAAAGCGCCGTGAATTGGCTGACCAAAGATTGCCCGCCGCCCATGTTCACGTCAAAAGACCCGTCGTCATTTTCTCGAATGTTGTAGCCGACCAGTTTCGAGAGACCGGCCAGATTGCGATCTCGCTCATCCAAAAGATCCGGCGCCGCCTGCCCGGTCCGTTGAAGAGAGGTCGCGATTTTGTCGTTGAGGGTCGCAATGTTAGTGGTGAGTCCGTTGATTTCGGAGACAATCGTCCCCATTCGCAGGTTAATTTCGCTACTCAACGCCCCGATGCGACCATCGATAAACTGGAATCGATCCGTTAGCGTTTGCGCCTCACCCAACAGCACTTGCCGCTCTGGGAGCGTTGAAGGATTATTGGCGACATCTTGTACCGCAGAAAAAAAGTTATCTAGCACGCCGGCAGCGCTCGTCGCGGGGTCCGTGAGCAATGTGCTCAACCGTGAGGCCAGATCACTGGTGGTGGTGGCCTCAAACCGGCCTGCCGTTCGCTCTTGAACTTCTCGGCTTAAATAAAAATCATAGTTTCTCTCGATGCTAGAGATCTTAACGCCGTAGCCCGTTTGCCCATCGAAGCTGGCTATTTGCCGGCTGTAACCTTCCGTGTTGACGTTGGCGATGTTATTACCCGTGATAGAAATTGCCTTCTGCAGCGATTCCAGCGCGGAGTAACCGATGCTTAACGGGTCAGACATCTCAGTATCGCTCGATTGTCAGTGCTTTGCTTGATGTCGGGCCATTAGGCACGTCACGCTGATCCAAGGTTTCAGCCGCCGCGTCACGATAAAGACTAAACGCCTTTCGCTCCTGCGCAGAGAGCGCTTTACCCGTATTTGCAGGTTCCAAGGGCTGCAGTGGCAAGCCTTCAGAGGCAAGCGATTTCTGATTGTTTTCAGAGGCATCAACCGTATTCTGGGCGCGAGACAACTGAATGATCATGGCATCAGCAAGACCGATGCCCCCGTCAGATGCCATGTCCAACGCCAGCTGCTGATCGGCCATTTGCTCGTAGGTCTCAAGCTGATGGCTGTCAAACAGGCCACCCTCTTCAACCGCATCACGCATGGATTTGAGCATCATCTGGATAAAAAGCGCCTCGAACTGCTGCGCAACTTCATCAACCGCATCATTAGGGTTCGACTGCGCGCGCGTGCGAAGGTCCGCAAGGGCCCCCATGTCGTTGTAAACCGTTTGCGCTGTACTCGGATCAATCATGCCGGTCACTCAAATCACGATCAGCTGAGCGCTCATAGCGCCCGCTTTTTGTAATGCCTCAAGCACAGCAATCACATCACCCGGCGCCGCACCAACCTGATTCACTGCATCGACCAGTTCCTGCAGGCTGACTCCCGGGCTCAGCACAAACATCCGTGCGTCTTCCTCCTCGATGTCCACCTCAGACCCTGGCGTCACGACTGTTTGGCCACCACCGGCAAAGGCGCCTGGCTGGCTGACGCGAAAATCCTCTGTGATGCGAACTGTTAGGTTGCCGTGAGCAACGGCCGCTTCTTTAATGCGCACGTCGCTGCCAATCACGATGGTGCCGCTGCGCGAGTTCACCACTATTTTGGCCGAAGCCGCAGCGGGATCGACTGCCAGATTTTCAAGAATCGATAAAAATTCCACCTTGGCGGATGCCGAGGTGGGCGCCCGCACATCAACCGAGACCGCATCTACAGGGCTCGCAATACCGTCTCCAAGCGTATTGTTAATCGACGCCGCAAGACGCTGGGCTGTGGTGAAATCGGGCGAATGCAGATTGAGCGTAATTTTGGGCTCATCACTAAAGGGGCTGGGAACTTCACGCTCCACGGTGGCACCATTCGGAATGCGGCCCGCACTCGGCGTATTAACCGTGACACTCGAGCCATCGGCGCCCTCTGCACCAAAGCCACTGACAATCAGGCTACCCTGGGCGATGGCGTAAATCTCACCGTTGATGCCCTTCATGGGGGTCATCAACAATGCGCCGCCCCGCAGGCTCTTGGCGTTACCCATTGAGGACACCGTCACATCAATGGTTTGGCCAGGTTTAGAAAACGGCGGTAATTCGGCGTGCACCATTACCGCCGCCACGTTCTTGGTTTGCGGGTTGATATTCGGCGGCACATTGACACCCAATTGGGCCAACATGCTCTTGATGCTTTGCACGGTAAAGGGTGTCTGGGTGACCTGGTCACCACTGCTATCAAGGCCCACTACCAGCCCGTAGCCAACCAACTGGTTGCCCCTGACGCCTGCAACCTGCGAAATATCTTTGACCCGCTCTGCGAGCGCGAACGCCGGCAATAGCGCCAGCAGCGTGCACAGAAAATGGGTTGCGATGCGCTTACCGTTGATCTTCATAGTCATCCTATTGATTGCCTCAAAACGGCATGATCGGGCTCATAAAGAACCGCGTGAGCCATCCCGGTGTATTGGACTCCTCCAGTGGACCCGTGCCGCCATAAGAAATACGGGCGTCGGCCACTAAAGTAGAAGGAATGCTGTTTGCCGCACTGAGATCCTCGGGGCGGATAATGCCGCGCAGGCGGATGTACTCATCCCCCTGATTGATCTGAATCCATTTTTCGCCCTGAATCATCAAATTGCCATTGGGCAGGACCTGAGACACTTGCACGGCAATGGAACCCAACAGTGAATTGTTTTGCGTACTCGAGGCCTCACCGCCAAAGGAGCTGCTTGAGTCGAGGCCCATATTCAGGTTGTAGCTGTTGCCGTTGGTGCTCCACTCAACCGGCGCCCCCACGATCGTCGGGTTTGCAATGTCCACACTGGAGCCTTTATCCATCGCGGTATCGGCTGACTTGGCGGCACTGGTCGATTCCATAAGCACCACACTGACAATGTCACCTACCTCCAAAGCACGTACATCCGCAAACAAGGTCAGTTTACGTTTGGTTGCGAATAAACCGCCCGTTGGCGGCGCCTCCTCCACGGTGGGATATACAATGGGTTCTATCGGAGCGTAGGCATCGTGGCTTTTGCTCTCGACACCCGCACACCCAACCAACGCTAGGCTGAGCACGAGCAGCAACAAAAAGTAGAGTGAACGAATATCGAGCGGCATCATGTTGACCTATAAGTTCTGTGACACGTACTGGAGCATCTGGTCAGCCGTTGAGATCGCCTTGGAATTCATCTCGTAAGCCCGCTGGGTCTCGATCATGTTGACCAACTCTTCCACCACGTTGACGTTGGAACTCTCAACGTACCCTTGGGCCAAAGTGCCCAGACCGTTGAGTCCGGGGTTACCGGGCTGCGGCGCACCACTGGCACCTGACTCCATGAAGAGGTTCTCGCCCCGAGCCTGCAAGCCTCCGGGGTTGATAAAGTCATTGAGCTGGATCGTACCGATCTGTGTCGCGGCAGGCGTGCCCGGCTGCTGAACGCTCACGGTGCCGTCGCCCGCCACCGTAATCGACATCGCATCCGCCGGCACGGTTACTGGCGGCTGCAGTTGATAGCCTGCAGAGGTCACAACCAAGCCCTGATCATTGATGTGAAACGAACCATCGCGGGTGTAGCCCTGCGTGCCGTCAGGCATCAAAATCTCAAAAAAACCGCGACCTTGAATCGCAATATCCAGCGCGTTATCGGTTTTGGTGAGGTTACCTTGCGTAAAGAGCCGCTCTGTCGCGACTACCCGGGTACCCGTGCCTACCTGCAGACCTGAGGGCAGCACCGTATCCTGAGAGGACTGGGCACCCACCTGCCGCACGTTCTGGTAGAGCAGATCTTCAAAGATTGCTCGACCACGCTTAAAACCAGTGGTACCGACATTTGCCAGATTGTTGGAAATGGTCGACATTTTGGTCTGCTGCGCGTCTAGACCTGTTTTGGAAATCCACAATGATTGATTCATAACTTAGTCCTATTCCATCCGCATCAGGCGGATACTGTCTGAGTCAATTTCTTCGGCTGACTCGAGCATGTTCACTTCAGATTCAAATTGTCGGGCCAGTTCAATCATCTCAACCATGGCCGAGACGGCACTGACATTACTGCCCTCCAGAGAGCCGGTCACCAATATCACCGCGGCGTCAGCGTCACTATCGAGGCCACCATTGGCCACTATCGCGCCCGCTTCGGACTTCTCGAGCGAGGCCACGGGAGGATTCACCAGCTTGATGCGATCCAGCGCGGCAACCGCGTTGGGTTGTTCGCCGACAGGCACGATCGAGACCGTGCCATCACTACCAATAGTCAGTGACTGAAACGGTGGCAACGTAATCGGTCCCGCGTCCCCCAATACCTGCTGGCCGGCACCATTAATGAGCTGTCCCGCCTCGTCGACCCGTAAATCGCCGCGCCGAGTGAGTGCCTCGCCTCCGTTGGGCCCTAAAATAGCGATCCAACCCTCACCCGATATGGCCACATCCAGATCGTGACCGGTGCTCTTGATCGGGCCCGGAGTGAGGTCCACATCAATCTTACTGATCGAGGAAAAAGCCCGCGTGTTAAAGCCCTCGCCGACCACATAGTTACTCTCGGCCTGCATGAGGCTCGCCCGAAAGCCGGGCGTGGAAGCATTGGCCAGGTTATGGCTATTAACCGCCTGCTGCAGCATGATTTCACGCATGCCACGAGCCGATATGTAAGCCAACTGGTCCATTGCTTTATTCCCCTCGTCGTATCACTAACGCATTAGCGCATGTTGATGATGGTTTGGGTGATCGCGTCTTCTGCCTGCACCACCTGAGCGTTTGCCTGGAAATTGCGCTGCGCGACAATCAGGTCAACCAGTTCCTGAGTAATCGCGACGTTAGATTGCTCCAGTGCGAAGCCCTGGATCAGTCCGAGCGCATTGTCACCAGCCTTGTTCAACACAGGCATACCGGACTTGTAAGTCTCGATCCAGTTGGTGCTGCCAACCGGCTGTAAGCCATTCACATTGCCGAAATCGGCCAGCGCAAACTGCCCCATGGAGCTGGAGATGCCGTTACTGTAACGAGCAGAAACCAAGCCGTACTCGTTAACCTCAATCGAAGACAACTGACCCGCTGAGTAACCGTTTTGCTTAGCCGTAGTGACCGCAAAGTTAGTGCCGTATTGCGTTAACCCCGTGATGTCCAGGGCAATGGTCAAATCTACCGCGCCGGTTACAGTCTGCGAAATCGTTGCGGTTCCTTTGGCACCTGTCGGGTCGTAAGCACCCGCAGTGCTGAACGGCAGGGCGGTGATCAGCGGAGTGGTAGCATCAGCGGTTGTGCTTACGCCATCGAGATAACTCAGAACGTTCCACTGGTTAGCCGTAGCGGTCTTTACAAAATAAAGATCCAACGTGTGGGAGTTGCCCTTGCTGTCAAATACCGCTAACGACGTCGTAGAGTTGTATGAAGTGGGGTCGGTCGCACTAAAAGTACCGGTAGTGGGCACAGCAGCTCTTGCATCCAGATTCCCGGTAATGGTCGCGGTTGATGTTGGTTTGGGATCCAACAGTGCAGTCTGCGTCTGGATATCGCCGACGTTGCCAGTAATTTTGCCGGTTGTAGCGTCGACCTGAAAGCCCTGAACCCGAGCGCCAGAAGTTGTCGATACGTAACCGTCTTTGTCTATCTTGAAGGCACCTGCGCGAGTGTATTCCACCACACCTTGGTTTTTGACTTGGAAAAAGCCGTCGCCATTAATCGCCACATCCAGAGCGTTATCCGTGAATTCCAGATCACCCTGACTGAACTGCTGCGTGATGCCCGTGACCTTCACACCCTGGCCGGGGGTCGGGGTGGTCGTACCCAAAAGGCTTTGCGCGTAAACGTCGCCAAATTCGGTCCGGCCCGTTTTAAAGCCTGTGGTCGAGCTGTTCGCAATATTGTTACTGATGACGTCGAGGTCGGACTGAGCCGCGTTGACACCGGAAAGTGCAGTCGTAAAGGCCATCTCTGTATCTCCTTAGAGTGATTAATAATTTAAAAAATGTTTCTGATTTCAGCGAAGCTCAGCTGGCTGCCATCAACAAGGTTCAGCGACGCCGAGCCCGTTGCTGGGTTAATTGACACCGATTGGACGCGGCTGTGGGCGTAGACGGGGACCGAAGTCACCTCACCACCCACGTTGGTCTCAGCTGAAATTCTGTAGTTGCCGGGCGGCATTAAGTCGCCGTTGGCATCCGTACCACCCCAGCGGACCTGAAAGTCACCGGTGGCTTCTGCCGGTAGCGCGGCACTGTAGATGAGTTGGCCAGTCATATCCTGAACGTAGAGCATGCCACCACGGTTACCGCTGAGGGCTACGGTCGCATCCAATGCCGCGACTACCTCACCATCTTGATCTGTGCCCGCTTCTAAGAAGCCGACATTCGATTCGGTACTGACCTGGCGGTCCACCAAATCGGTTGCTTGCAACATCTGGCTGGATGCCAATGATGCGGATAAACCACTAAAGCTCTCATTGAGCTCCTGTACACCGGTTGAAGTGCTGAATTGCGCGAGCTGCGCGACAAATTCGGTATTGTCCATCGGCTTGGTGGGGTCCTGATGCTGCAACTGCGCCACCATAAGCGTCAGAAAGTCATCCGCTCCCATATCAGTCATGCTGTTTGCCTTGCTGCCACTGGCACCGGGCGCGGGAAACAGGGCACTGCTGTTAGAAACAATAGTCATCTGCTCGCTCCTTAGCGTCCGATTGTCAGCGTGCGCATGATCAGCGCCTTGGCAGTATTAATGGCCTCAACAGAGCTCTTGTAGCCTTGCGTGGCATCCATCATGTTTGCGGCCGCCTGCGCTTGATCCACTGCAGGCGTGTAAATAAAGCCTTCTTCATCCGCCAGGGGGTGGCCCGGCATATATTCTTTGTTGGCTGGCTCCGTTGATTCGACCACCGCAGTCACCTTGACGCCATTGCCGTCGGCATTCATACCGATCTGCGCCTCATTCAGCATCGGCGCAAACAGTGCCTCGAGTGGCTTGTAAGTGCCTGCCTCTGTTCCCGATACCGAATTCGCATTCGCTAAATTGCTCGACACGGTGTTTAACCGGATCGTTTGCGCTTCGAGGTTAGTGGCAGAGATGTTGATGGCATGAAATAAACTCATCGTCATTCACCTTTAATGGCCGTTCGTAGGGCCTTAATCTTGCTATCCAAAAACTGCGCGCTCGCTTGATAGCGCATCGCGTTATCCATAAAAGCCGTGTGCTCACGGTGCATCTCGACCGTGTTGCCATCTACCGCAGCCTGCGAGGGTGTGCGATATTTAACCGGCGCGCCGTCTGTGGCGCCATTGAGGTCAAAGTGGGCACTGTGTGTGCGCTTGAGCTGAGAGGACTCGGTCATGGCAGAATCCATCGCCGCCCTGAAATCGATGTCGCGCGCCTTGTAATCCGGCGTACTGGAATTGGCGATATTGGCCGACAACAGGTTGAGCTTCTGCGTTCGCAGAGCTAAAACCTGTGGCGATACCCCAAATGCTTTGTCTAAACCGCTCATGTTGTGCGCTCCTTATCCACCCTGTGACATACAATGCACGTGCCAAAAATATTTTTCTTAATAAATTCAGCAATTTACTGATTTTTAGGCGTCAAACCGCGCTGAAAGGCAGGCGCAATAGCGGCAAAAAACCGGCAACACGGCGCGGCGATGGTCGCAAAGCCTTGCCGCTTATGAATAGCCTATTGAGCGCCAGCATCAGCTACCGCGCACCCGGCGCGGGCTTATTGGCAGCTTTTTTAGGATTGGTTTTACGAGTTTTTGGCGAAAGACGTCTTGTCGTCGGAAGGTATGATCAAAGGGGTGATGGCGCACGAAGCTGTGGCTACCGACGTTTCAGGCAGCAGCTGAAAAGCCCCGATCGCTCGACGAGCAGGCCCGAAACACTCAGTACCCTTGGGAATGCTTTCTGAGCGCCGAGTTCATGCGCTCCCTAATGTGCGCCTTTTTTTATGGCACAACTTTTGCTTTAAACATAATAAGAAGCCATTTTGGAGCACAACATGACGATTTTTTGGCGCTTTATCGCAACTAGCTTTGCAACCGCAGCTTTTTTGACGAGTCAGCCAGCGCTCGCTCGAGTCAACCAACCTTTGACCGACATTATGGATCTAGCGCGAGACGTTGCGACGGCTGCCGCTATGGATCGAGGGTATGAAGATGTCATAGTATCGATACGCCCTCTTGATGCAAGATTAGCCCCAGCGCTCTGCGATGCGCCCCTGCAGGCATTACCAGGGAGGGCCAAGAGCACTTTGGGGCCCATCAGCGTCGGCGTTAGATGCAACGGTTCACAACCGTGGACCATTCATGTCCGAGGCACTGTTAACGCCTATGCTGATATCCCGGTTCTCACGCAATCGGTCCCTCGCGGTGAACTGATTTCGCAGGGAGATATAGCGATCGAGCAGGTCGAAATTAGCAGCGATTTTGAACGCATTATCGTCGATCAGATAGACATTGTCGGCAAACAGGCAAAGCGAGCATTGCGCGCCGGCGAGCCACTACGATTCACCCAGCTGATGCACCCGATTTTGATTGAACGAGGCCAGGCGGTAACGCTGGTCTCGGGCATAGCCGGCATCGAGGTGCGCATGCAAGGCAAAGCGCTGGCATCCGGCGCCGCAGGGGATCGAATTCTGGTCGCTAATGAGCGCTCAGGCCGACGCCTCGAAGGGGTCGTGGGCGGAGACGGCACGGTAAAAATCCGATGAAGATGAGTCTAAAGTTTTTCGCTGGATCGTCGCTAACTGCAATGATAACATGGACGTTGTGGGCGCCCAACAGCGCTCGAGAGAGGATACGATGAGCACAGTTGACATGAGTAATGTCTCAAAGCCACAAACAGGCGACACTTCCGGACGGTTAAGCCGCACCGACAGTGCAAGCCCTACACGCAGTGTATCGAGCCAAGGCGGCACCGATAGTGCGCGTGCGGCGCCCACTGACGCGGTCTCGCTGTCTCAGTCAGCGGCGGAAATCGCTGCGTTCGAGGGCCAGCTTAAATCGCTGTCCGGGGTTGACCAGGCGCGCGTAGAATCGATACGTCAGAGCATCTCAGACGGCAGTTATGCGGTTGATACCGATAAGCTGATTGACGGTCTGCTCTCTGCGGAGAAGTCGCTCCTCTGAACCCATGCCAAGGTTTTGTGGCACCTGAATTAGCGAGCATCTAGCCAGTGAACGACTCCGCCGGAGACATCGTAGTAGCCTTGGAACATGAACTGCTGACCCTCACCGCAGTGCACGAGGCACTGCTAGCCGAGACGGCAGCCCTGACCAAGGGCGATACGAATAACATTGGCATTGCCACCAGCAAGAAGAATGTCGCGCTAGAGGCACATCAAGCTGCGATGACTCAGCGACCCGCTGGCGACATACCTGAGGGAGCGAACGCGGAACTGAGCACTCTTCAGGACCGTTTGGCATCGCTTGCTAGTGAATGTCAGGACCTCAACCGTCGCAATGGCGCGCTGATTAGCAAACTTAGCGATCGCACGAAAGCGGCCCTCAATATATTGCAAGGCACCGAGGACATCGCCGTACTTTACTCTGCCTCTGGGGTGGAGGCCGCCACGAGCAAGGGGTCCCGGGTCCTAGGCAAGGCCTGAGCACTTGAGTTCATTCGGCACACTGCTCTGCCGGGCACCCGGCCGCGCGGGACTCGAATCACCCACCCCAAGGCCCCTAATCGATAACACACCGCAAAGTCACCTCAGGCTCACCAACAATAGCCCCGGGAAAAATGGTCAGTTGTGATCGGCGCCACAGCCACTAGCCGGAGTAGTTTCACTTTTTAAAGAACGGTCACACGTGTTAATCTTGAGCAGGCTGTCTGACGATGCTGTAGGTGGATATTTGTTGAGGTTTTTACCAAAACACGACTGTGTAGAGCAGAAGTTGTCAGCCCAATTGGCAGCGAAGCCCACTTCCACGGTAACCCTACTACTAACAAGGACGGGCGGCGGTATAGAAGCCTAAATAAACTGACTCGCTTAGAACACATCGTATATGCATAGAAGCCTAAATAAACTGACTCGCTTAGAACACATCCTATATGCGCTGCTGGCCGCCTACGTTTGCTGCGTATTGGGTCTTCATGTGCACTATTACGCAGGGATTTTTACTGCGACGGAGAGAGATCCAAGTGCGATGATTCATGCGACCCGCACCGCTTTTGTCTCCGTCTTCTTCATCCTGATCTCCATACAAATTGCGCGACGGAAGCCCTCTGGCCTGCTGATTGTCTCTGCCGCCAGCTACGCTGGAGCGACGTTTATCGAGGACTTTCTGGTACTCGAATCCTCTTTTTTCCTACCTGAACATCCAATGGCCCGCGCTCTATATGCCTTACGACCCCTGTTTCTGCTGATGATGTTGTACTGGGCAGTGCGGCGGCGGAGCATCGAAACCGCATGAACGACAAGCTAAGCAAAGCAGAACAGGAGGCTCTTCGCACCGGTAGTGGGGCCGTCAGCCTCAATTCGATTGCCTACAACCTGCACATTCGTTCAAAACTCGCGCGTAGATGCTTCTATGGGCTCAATGTTTGCGTCCTCGCCTTTCTGTTTGTTTCGGGGACAGACATTATGGAAGGTTGGCTGGTTCAAGTGAACGCGCCAACCGAGAAAGGCGTGACTGATCTGAGAGTCCGCACCCTACTCGTTTTTTTATTTTTCCTCTGGGTGAATCTGGCATTAACCTTCGATCGCTTGTACATTGAGGCGTTGGCGTCGGCGCTGAGCATCTACCTCTATGCCATCGTGACACGTTTCAATCAGTTTTATGAGCACCTCACGTTCGACGACTTCTGGCCGTTCTCGATATTTGCGCTGCTAAGGCTCATCCCGCTGGCGCTGTTGATCGTGCTGATCAAAGAAGAATTGCATAGGACTGCGCCTGACCGACCGGACTGAATCGTTGTGTCGTGGCCCAAACGACCGCATCTTTTGCTTCGAAGACCAATGTGATGCACGCCAAGAGCGGTGATGCCGCCTAGCGCCATCGACTTGGTGAACACTCGTCTCGTCTCGTCACTTCCCCTCCCTCTAGAGGGCCTGCGGTAGATGCCCGTCTAGCGGGTATCCAGTGAACGGAGGCGCCGCAGCTCCCGCAACTTGCCCTGCTTGTCATAACGAATCACAAAGTCACCCCTCACGCCCAAGGGTGTGACGTGAGAGACCAGAGCAGACCAGGGGATATTCAGTGTTTTACCGTTCGAATCGGTGACCTGCACCCGGTTTTTGTTACCAGAATAGAAGAGTTCGACCTGCTCGGCAGTGAGGACCAATCGAAAGTAAGACTGTTGTAAGGGAGCCGCCGGTGCCATCTGTCCATGGTACCAAACATCCTATAGTCAGGGGCGAAACGCTGGCGGTTTGCCGACAGAGACTGCGCCACCATGGTGCTGCGTGTCAGAAGCCCATCACCACTCGGCGCTCAGCCTCTGACAAAATGGGGTGCCTCGTTGTCTGCACGGGACAGGCAGAATGCGAACGCCCCGCACTCTCCCGCACTCGCATAAAGGCGTCAACCTGAGCTCGCTCGCGGTGGAGCAATGATATTAGCGCAGTACTACAACTTCCTTCGTTTGGGTAAGGAGGGCTATACCCGCATTCTCCAAAACCTGCGTGAAACTGCTAGATATTTAGCCGAACAGCTCTCTGAACTCGATGAACTTGAAGTGCTTCGGAGCGGTGACCTTACACCTTCCGTCATTATCAAATTAAAAAATGAAGAGCGCTTCAACTCTGCCGACCTAGTCAGCGCATTAGCAGTATATGGGTGGATAATTCCTGCATTTTCATCACCAGCAAATGCCGAACATGTAAATGTAATGAGGCTTGATGTAAAAGAACAGTTTAACGGCGAACTTGCTGACAGATTAGTTGCTGATATGAAACAAGCCTTAACGAAACTTTCTGAAATTCATGACCGCCCTTATGAAAAAGTAAAGAAGCATCATCCACGCTAAAATCCGACATCCCTGACATGCAATACAGACCGAGTGGCACGTTAGAGCTATTCTCTTTGATACAATCTGCGACCCCGGCTTTGATTACCAACTTAATCGCTTCAATTTGAGCATTTTCTTGAATGGAGCTTCTAGATTCCGAACCAGTATTGCTTCTGACCTGCGCTTGTTTATTTCTTTGCTCCATATAATAAGCTGCAGCGGAACCCGGAACTGTCGTGTAATCCCCCCATTTATAATCGCAGTTTTGGGTAGAGGGTTAAGCCGCCATCATTAACTGCCTGGGCGGTACGCCGCCAATGGCGGTGTTCGGTCTTTCGTTATTGTATTGCCAAAGCCATTGTGTGGCTAAGTCTTCCGCGTGCTCCAATGAAACGAAGGAATGTGAATCAAGCCACTCATGCCGCACCGTTCGGTTGAAGCGTTCAACATAGGCGTTCTGAGTCGGCTTACCCGGCTGGATAAAAGGACAGACAAAGTTGCCAAGGCACCACCGGTACCTGCGGGAGATTTGCGGGACTTGTGGTGAAAAGTTGTGCTCTGTTGTGCAAAATGCGCTGTGGGTTCTCGGATTTAAGTTAATAAAATCAATGGGTTAAAATTATCCAGCAAAATTCATAATGCTGGGGTCGGTGGTTCAAGTCCACCCGTAGCTACCATTTCATTCAAAGGCTTCTCTTCAACTTTTCATTAGCTTAGCGTTGTTTTCCGCTGAGTGAGGGTTTTCCGTTTGGCGGCACTGTATCAAAGAGTGCCTTACGGTATTAACGTGATTGAGAAGCCACACGCCAAAGAAAGATGCCCGACGCCAGTCCAGCCACACCATCAGCCCTGATGTTGGACTGCGTATGCTTTGATAGTTGGCAGCTGTTTCTTAAGCGCCTTAGAGACCACACTTGGCAACAAGCTATTGAGCCGCGCAAAGAACGTCTCCGGAAAA
>ENA-OUOG01003067-OUOG01003067.1-marine-metagenome-genome-assembly--contig:-NODE-3067-length-16225-cov-11.167265_pt1 | contig 16225 bp, 15 predicted proteins | sample MGYA00248635_ERZ508505 | MGnify/ENA primary metagenome ERZ508505 (study PRJEB26176, sample SAMN06267871) | marine metagenome | isolation source: Saanich Inlet, British Columbia, Canada | place: Pacific...
ATCGAGGGGTTCAAGTTCAACGTGGTGGTCGCGAGGACTATGGAATTGGTTAATCACACCAGGAAGACGATCGACCAGGGCCCAGGAGCTGGCGATCCCGCAGTGCGCGAGTCTGCGGAGGCAATCGCGATTGCCCTATCGATGTTTGCCCCCTACACGGCCGAAGACATGTGGGAGCGGCTCGGGCACGAACCCTCCGTTGCGCTGCAGCGCTGGCCGGAGGCGGATGGCACCCTTCTGATCGAAGAATCCGTGACCGCGATTGTGCAGGTCGATGGCAAGGTTCGAGAACGCCTCGAGGTCTCTCCTTCGATCGGGGGCGACGAGCTGGAAAAATTGGCTCTGGAATCGGCAGCGATCACGCGTGCTCTGGATGGCAAGACAGTGGTCAACGTGGTCGTCCGTGCCCCCAAAGTGGTGTCAATCCAAACCTCTTCGTAGTCCACACCCCGCGGCAGCGAGGGCTTTTACCCCTCTGGCACCTGGGCAGGAGCCTGGCCCCGTGTCTTTCGCTACCGTCCGCCCATGGAAATTGCACAGACACTGTGGGACATTCTTGATCACAAGCGTCGCCAGCCCGAGATTGTGGATTCCCGCGAACCGGGCACGAGGGAGCATTTTGCGTCCTCGGGTAGACCAGTTCGGTGGAAATTAGGAGCGAGCGCGGCCACTGTGCTGGTTGCGGGAATTCTTGTGCTGGTCGTAGCTGCACAATTTGCTCGGTCACTAGCACCCGAGGCGGAACACCTTCCCGTTGTCGCAACAGATACTCCTGTGCCCGAGCAGCGCTCAGAGGAAATCGTTGTGGTGCACGTCGTCGGAGCGGTCAACACGCCGGGCGTCGTGTCTCTCCCGGCGACGTCGCGTGTTGAAGATGCTGTGCTCTTGGCGGGAGGAGTTCGCGATGATGCGGAACTTGCCGGCGTCAACCTTGCTCGAGTTGTTTTTGACGGCGAACAAATTATTGTCCCCGTCATCGGTGAGCCAACTGCGACTGGGGAAATCTCATCGGGCGGGCCCATCAGTCTGTCGACGTCGGACCAGGCAACCCTGGAGACGTTGCCGCGGATAGGGCCTGCCACAGCTCAGCGCATCATCCAGTGGCGGGAAGCCCACGGCCCCTTTCGGAGCGTGGAGGACCTGTTGGCAGTCTCGGGGATCGGCCCCGCGACTCTCGATGGCGTGAGGTCGCTCGTTGTTCCATGACCGAATCGCGCGAGACTCTCGCTCCTCGCGACCTTAGATTCCTGGTTCCCGCGCTTTCTGGGTGGGCAGTGGCGGCGGTAGGAATTTGGTGTCAACCAGGCTGGATCTGGATTCTCTGTTTGGTGGGCCTCGCCGCAGTTTCGGGAACTCTCGCCCGAGGAAGGGCGGACCATCCGCTGGCGCAGGTCAGTGTGATTGCTGCGGTGGGGGCTCTGATGGTGTGCTCCGTCGCACTAGGAGCGCTCCATCGCGACCAGGAGGGCATTAGCTCGGTGGAGTCGACCGAGGTGAGTGTCACAGCAAAGCTTCGCGAAACATACACACCCGGTGCTCGTTCGCTGAGCGTCACTATCCTCAGCGTCAATGGTGAGTATCTAATAGGCGGTGGAGTTCCTGGTGTGCTCGTTGGTGCCGACCCAGGAGAGCGCACACCTTTTGGCGCAACGCTCAGTGTCCGGGGCTTCCTCCGCGCTGCGCCGCAGCATGAGAGTGAAAGGTGGAGTGTCATTGTGCGCGGCCCACCACAGGGGGTGAGATCCCCGGGGTGGTTCCTGAGTGGCGCCGACGCACTTCGCCAGGGGCTGATCGAGCGCTCTGCGGGGCTCTCGGGAGATGGCGGCAGGCTGTTGCCGGGTTTGGCGATTGGCGACACCAGCGCAGTGGACCGCGGACTCGTTCAGGCAATGCGCGATACCTCGCTCAGTCACCTCGTCGCGGTGTCTGGCGCCAACTGCGCAATTGTTGTCGGGCTTGTCGTTGCGGTGATTGCACTGTGTGGTGGAGGGGCGTGGTCTCGATTAGTCGGCGGGGCCATCGCGCTGGCCGGGTTCGTTGTCCTGGTGACTCCTGAGCCGAGCATCGTCCGGGCGTCACTTATGGCGGTTGTCGTGTTGATTTTTGTCGCTCTGGGGAGACCGCTGAAAGGAATTCCTGTGCTCGGGATTACCGTCCTCGTGATTCTCTCGGTCAACCCGTGGATGGCACTCGATTTTGCTTTTGCCTTGTCGGTGCTGGCATCGGGCGGAATTTTGCTCTTGGTAGGTCCGCTTACGGATCTTCTCTCACCGGTGATGCCGTCCTGGCTGTCTGTGATTCTTGCGGTGCCCATTGCCGCGCAAATTGCCTGCCAGCCACTGTTGATTATGCTCAATCCGGTTATCCCACTGTGGGCTGTGGTGGCGAACGCACTCGCTGCGCCCGCCGCACCCGTGGCTACCATCCTCGGAATGCTCGTGTGCCTCCTAGGGCCCCTGCTGCCCTCGCTCGCTGATTTTCTGGCTGCGCTAGCCTGGTGGCCCGCGGCTTTTGTCGCATTCCTGGGACGCTTTTTTTCTGCGTTACCTCTCGTCACCCTGCCGTGGACTCCCGGCATTGTTGGTGCGATGCTGATGGCTGGAGTCGCCTATGGCGGAGTGCTGTTCGCTCTGTGGCGCGCCCCTCGGTGGCCACTGATGCGCACTCTCTCGGGCGCAGTGGCATCGCTGTCATTGCTCGCGGTGCTTCTTGGACACACAGCGCCTCGGGCCTTTGCCTCTCTCTCAATTCCGCGAGATTGGGTTGTCGCTCAGTGCGATATCGGGCAAGGTGACGCGACGGTAGTGCGCACGGGGTCCGCAGTAATACTCATCGACACCGGAAAGTACCCAGAAAAGTTGGCCACGTGCCTGGCTCTCCTGGGGATTTCAGAACTTGACCTGGCCATCATCAGCCATTTTGACTCCGACCATGTCGGGGCATGGCCGGAGATTGTTAATCGGGTTGACCAGGTATGGCTTGGGCCCACGCTCGAACCCGGACACCAAGAAATTGCGCTCGCTTTTGCCAGGGCGGGAGCGGACGTTGTGGAGGTGAGGCAGGGGAATCAGCTCGCCGTCGATGACTATCACCTCAGGGTTGTCTGGCCTTCACCCGAAGGGTTCTCGGATCCCGGAAACGATTCCAGTGTCGTGGTCGTCCTAGAAGGGAATCCCTCGTGTTCGGCCTGTCTTTCGGGGCTGTTTCTGGGTGATCTCGGGGAAGAACCGCAGCGCATCCTGATGGGGCGTGAATCTCTGGGCCAGCGTGACTTTGTCAAGGTGAGCCACCACGGTTCGGCAGACCAATATGAGGGGCTCTACACGAGTCTTCGAGCTCAGGTTGGCCTCATCGGTGTGGGCTCAGATAATCGCTATGGGCATCCCACCGAGAGTGCGCTGGGGATTCTGAGGCGCGCTGGCACAACGGCCATGCGATCCGACGAGCGCGGGTTGGTGACTCTCAGCGTCGCAGAGAACGGCGGAGTCTCTGTGTGGAGCCAAAGATGAGCGCTCGCTCAGTAGTGTGGGACTAGGCATTGAAGGGAGACTGAATGGCAGGGAATAGCGCTGCAGTTGTCCCGTGGCACGGTATTCGAGAGATGCCCGTCGTTCTCATCACGGGCACTGAATCGTTCCTCGCCGATCGCGCCCTGAGAATCCTCACCGACAGGATGAAGTCACGTGACGCGGGTGTTGAGGTCAATGACCTTGATGCTGCTGATTATCAGCAGGGTGACCTGTTGCAGCTCGCCAGTCCCAGCCTTTTTGGAGAGCCCCGATTATTGAGGGTTTCATCGGTCGAAAAATGCAATGACGCATTTCTTGACGATGCACTGGCTTACCTCGAGGCACCAGAATCTGACGTCGTGGTGGCGCTGCGCCATGGTGGTGGAAACCGAGGCAAGAAGCTTCTCGATGCACTCAAGGCCGCGGGTTCTCTGGCGCTGGTCGTGGAGTGCAAAGAAATCAAGAAGGATGCCGAACGTCTTTCCTTCGTGAATCAAGAGTTTCAGCGCCACAGTGTCACCATTGAGCCCAAGGCAGCCCGAGCCCTGGTGGACGCGTTTAGCTCCGATCTCGCTGAGCTTGCCTCAGCCTGCGCTCAGCTCATCAGCGATGTGGGGAGTGCGGGTGTCACCGCGCAGACTGTCGAGCGATACTACGGGGGGCGTGTCGAAGCGACGACGTTTCAAATCGCAGATCACGCCATTTCCGGACGTTTCTCGGAAGCAATTGCTCTCCTTCGTCACGCCATGAATTCGGGGGCCGAGCCGGTGATGGTCGTCGCGGCGTTCGCGATGAAGCTTCGGACCATGGCCTTGGTGGGTGGAGCCAGTGGAAGTATTGACGCGGTTGCCGCTGACCTGGGGATGGCGCCGTGGCAGGTTCGTAATGCCCGCGCGAGCCTTCAGGGTTGGGACCAAGCGGGATTGGGTGCGGCAATATTGGAGGTTGCCCATACTGATGGCGCGGTCAAAGGATCGGGGCCTCAGCCGGATTATGCCCTCGAGAGAATGGTGCGCGTGGTGTCCATGCGAGGAATTCGCATGGGACTGCGAGCTAGCTAAGGGTCAAGCCGGGCATCTTGCCATCACCGTAGGTCGCTGTGACTTCAGAGATGATGACTTGGTAGCCCTCGTACCATGTGGCATAGTCCTTTTTCGCTCGCACGTGCTCGGGGAACTTGGCGAAGGTAGTGACCGTCTCGTGATCGGTGAAAAAGTAGACGACGTTCTTGGCCGTTGAATCTTTCGACCACCAGCGATCAACTCCCACAAAACCCTCCAGCGACCGCGCGTAATCGTCGATGACCTTGTCGAGGGCATAGAACTCGTCGTCAAGATTGCCGGGGATGAACATGAAAGAGCAGGCGTACATGTGTCGATTCTGGCAGAGGCCCCGTTAACGACAGCGAGCCCCGCCCGAGGGACGAGGCTCGCTGTGCGGAACGTTAGAGGGAGGCTGCCTGCTTGGCGATAGCCGACTTGCGGTTCGCTGCCTGGTTCTTGTGCAGCACGCCCTTGCTGACTGCCTTGTCAAGCTTCTTTGTTGCGAGCTTGACGGCGGCCTGCGCCTTGTCCTTGTCGCCAGCCTTGATGGCTTCGCGGGCCTGACGTACGGACGTCTTCACCTCGCTTTTGACGGCGCGGTTGCGCTCGGTTGCCTTTTGGTTGGTCTTGATGCGCTTAATCTGCGACTTGATATTTGCCACGCTGTGTCCTTTATGGTGTGTTGTGTGGCCCCTGGACATTCTGGTGGGGGCCTTACGGCGAAAGTCAGAATGTGTTCCTAGCTTCAGAGGAGAGGGTCTGAGGCTAAGCGAGCCAATCGGCAACGATACCAGGTGAATACGCCAGCCGCCAACGGTTTCGCGTGGGACAATCATCTGACATGACTTCTCACTCTGACCGCGACATACAGCCGGCCTCCACCGATGTGTGGCGCCTGCGCAATTTTTCGATCATTGCGCACATCGACCACGGCAAGTCAACGCTGGCTGACCGCATGCTCCAACTCACCGGAGTTGTCGATTCTCGTCAGATGCGTGAGCAGTATTTGGACCGCATGGATATCGAGCGTGAGCGTGGCATCACCATCAAGAGCCAGGCGGTTCGGATGCCCTGGACCACGGGCGGCACAACGTATGCCCTGAACATGATTGATACCCCCGGCCACGTCGATTTCACCTACGAGGTTTCCCGCTCCCTGGCTGCCTGCGAAGGGGCAATCCTCCTAGTGGATGCAGCGCAGGGTATCGAGGCGCAAACGTTGGCGAACCTGTACCTGGCTCTGGAGAACGACCTCACGATCATCCCGGTCTTGAACAAGATTGATCTGCCGGCGGCCGACCCCGAACGATTTGCCGATGAGCTTGCTCACCTCATCGGGGGGTCACCCGATGACGTTTTGCGCGTCAGCGGCAAGACGGGGATGGGTGTGGAAGCCCTGCTGCACCGCGTTGTGGATGAGGTTCCCGCGCCGACCGGCGATGCGGATGCCCCCGCCAGGGCACTTATTTTCGACTCTGTCTACGACGCCTATCGCGGCGTCGTGACGTATGTCCGCATGGTTGATGGCTCGCTCACTCCGCGGGAGCGAATTGAAATGATGTCGACTAAAGCACAACACGAGTTACTCGAGATTGGGGTGAGCTCTCCTGAGCCCACTCCCTCCCAGGGCCTGGGAGTTGGAGAGGTCGGCTACCTGATCACCGGTGTGAAGGATGTCCGCCAGTCGAAAGTGGGCGATACCGTCACGTCGGTCAAGCGCAGAGCGACAGAGGCGCTACCGGGTTATACCGAGCCCAAACCCATGGTTTTCTCTGGCCTCTACCCGATTGATGGGAGTGACTACCCGGACCTTCGGGAAGCGCTGGACAAGTTGAAGCTTTCCGATGCGGCGCTGGTGTACGAACCCGAAACCTCGGTCGCGCTCGGCTTTGGCTTCCGATGCGGTTTCCTCGGGCTGTTGCACCTTGAGATTGTGACCGAGCGCCTCGAGCGCGAATTTGGTCTCGACCTCATCGCGACAGCACCGTCGGTGGTGTACACCGTTGACCTTGACGATGGCACGAGTCAGATGGTGACGAACCCGTCGGAATTCCCCACCGGGCGCGTGCAAACGGTGTGGGAGCCCGTGGTGAACGCCGCAGTGTTGGCCCCCAAGGACTATGTCGGCGTCATCATGGAGCTGTGCCAGGACAAGCGCGGCGTCCTGCAAGGCATGGAATACCTCGGAGAGGACCGCGTCGAAATCAAGTACACAATCCCTCTGGGGGAAATTGTTTTTGATTTCTTCGACCAACTGAAGTCGAAGACAGCGGGCTATGCGTCTCTGGATTACGAACCCGCCGGCGACGCGGAGGGCGACCTGGTCAAGGTCGACATTTTGCTCCAGGGGGACCGCGTCGACGCATTTAGCGCCATTGTTCATAAAGACAAGGCCTACGCCTACGGAGTGTTGATGACCAGTCGGCTACGTGAGCTGATTCCTCGCCAACAATTTGAGGTGCCAATCCAGGCGGCCATTGGAGCCCGGATTATCGCTCGCGAAAACATCCGGGCCATGCGCAAAGACGTTCTGGCCAAGTGTTACGGCGGCGACATTACGCGCAAGAGGAAGCTTCTGGAGAAACAAAAAGAGGGCAAGAAGCGCATGAAGATGGTCGGTCGAGTCGAGGTTCCCCAAGAGGCATTTATTGCGGCGCTTTCTGGCGACGTCGAGAAGAAGAAGGGCAAGTAGCAAAAAGGTTGACTCGCTACGCTTACCCCGTGCCTTCTTCTGCCCTCCACCGCGTGATCGTCTCGCTGTATGTGGTGTTGACGCTGGCAGCTCTTGGCCGATCAACTTTTCAAATTCTCACCAAGTTTGACCAAGCCCCCCTTGCGTATGTGCTTTCCGCCCTTGCTGCCCTGGTCTACGCAATCGCCACGGTGTCCCTCGCGCGCGGAAAGAATCCGGCAGCCCGAACGATTGCGCTGTGGTCGCTCTCGTTTGAGTTACTCGGCGTCGTGGTTGTCGGAACGGCGAGCATGATTGCGCCCGAGGTCTTCCCCGACCAAACCGTGTGGTCACAATTCGGGGCCGGGTATCTGTTTATTCCCGTCGCCTTGCCGATAGTCGGGCTCTGGTGGCTTCGCAGAGGAGTTCACTCATGAGCCCGGTAGCGGTGAACTATGGCCTGGATTCTCTGCCCGGTGATGGCAAACGGCGCGCGGTGACGATTGGCAAGTTTGATGGAGTTCATCGTGGACATCGACAGGTGATCTCCCAATTGATGGCGATGGCGGGAAAATCAGAGCCCACGGTCATTACCTTTGACCGCCACCCCCACGCCACGTTGAAGCCCGGAAGTGTGCCCGCTCCGATTGTGAGTGACGGCCAAAAGATTGAACTCCTGAGTGCCGAGGGCATTGCCCGAGTCGTCGTGCTTCCTTTTGACGATGCGCTCTCATCGCTGAGCCATGAAGAATTTTCTCAAACCGTGCTCGCAGAGGGAATCTCTGCTGGTGTGGTTCTGGTGGGAGCAGATTTTCGCTATGGCCACGGGGGAGCCGGAACGATCGAGACTCTTCGCGCTGAGGGCGATCATTGGGGATTCCGCGTGGAGGTTGTGGCTGACGTGTGCGAAGCGGATGGGGAGCGGGTGTCCTCGACCATGATTCGCTCGCTTCTCGAAGCGGGAGAGGTGAAAAAGGTCTCCAGTCTTTTGGGCCGCAATCATTCTGTTCGTGGAGAGGTGGGGCACGGTTTCGAGCGCGGCCGAGTGCTGGGGTATCCCACGGCCAATCTGCGCGAGAACATCGAAGGTCTCCTGCCCGCCGATGGCGTGTATGCCACGCGGGTTACCCACCGTGGGACAACGTATGGCGCTGCAACCTCGTTGGGGGTAAATCCCACGTTTGGGGACGTCAACGAGCGCACCCTGGAATCACACCTTCTGGATGTGACTCTCGACCTGTATGGAGATCAGGTCACCATCGAATTTGTCGAGTTCATTCGGGGTATGCAGAAATTCCCATCCCCCGATGCGCTTGCCGAGCAAATGGTGCGAGACGAAGCCCAGATCCGCGACATTCTGGCCTTGGATATCTGATGCGGGGGCGTGCCGCGTGAGCTCAACTCCGCGATCCACAGTTGTTGTGGCGCTCTCGGGCATCGTGCTGTTTGCCCTGGGTATTCGAACCGGTGTGGCGGCGGTGTCTCCGTTGTCTACGCGGATCGATCTTGACGTGCCGCTCGAGGGCCTCACCCTGGGAATTCTCGGAACGATTCCCCCTATTGCGTATGCGGTGGCCGCGACATTGTCGCCGTGGTTTGCCCGCAAGGTGGGCTTGGAGGGCGCAGTCGTCGTTGTGGGTGCCCTGGGGGCCCTGGCTCACGTGTGGCGCGGCATTTCTCCCACGTACTCCTCCCTCTTTGTCGCCACCATCGTCTTGATGCTTGCAGCCGGGGTGGGAAATGTGATTCTGCCGGGACTGGTGAAGCTCTATGCGCCAGCCCGCATCGGCGCTATGACGGCGGCCTATGGGACGGCGATGGCGTTTAGCTCGGCAGCGCCCACGGTCCTAGGGGTGTGGCTGGCGGATGAATATGGGTGGCGATGGTCGTTGGCCGCGTGGTCTGTCATCAGCATTCTCGGAATCATTCCGTGGTTACTGTTGTGGCCGAGAGCCCAGGGCAAAGGGTTACAAGATGCCGTGATTACGGCGACCTTGCCGATCGTGACGGCACCGGTGTCTCTTTTTCGCTCACCCACTGCGCTCGCGATTATGGCCATCTTTGGTGTCTCGGGATCGATGGCCTATTCGTGGTTTGCGGTGCTGCCTCCAGCCCTGATGGAGCTCTCGGGGGTGAGCGCCCAAGCCGCGGCGCTGGCATTGGGATTGTTCACCATCATGGGATTTCCCATGTCCCTCCTGGTTCCACCCTTAGCTGTCCGCAAGGGATGGAGCGCGCCTCTCGTCGGGGCTTCGATGGTGTTCAATATCTCGGGCCTGCTGGGGCTGCTGTTCGTCCCCACCGTGCTGCCGTTCTTGTGGGTGACATTCCTCGCGATGGGCCCCCTCACATTCGCGCTCTCGTTGGCTCTGATGGGCCATCGCACCATGAACCACCTGTCGGCACTGATCCTCAGCGGTTTTGTGAACAAATGGGGATACATTTTCGCTGCGGGAGCCCCAGTTCTGGTCGGGCTGGGGCGAGAAATCACGGGAGAGTGGACCGCGAGTTTGCTGTTTCTTTTGGCGGTCAGCCTTGTCTCGCTGCCCGCCCTGCTGGTGCTGGCTCAGGAGCGGGTCGTCGACAAGGAGCTCGCCGAATACCGATAACGCTCATATGAGCAAATTTACCAACATTCGTTGCATCAGCGAGCGTTGTTCTCTACGCTGGCAGCATGCCTACCCGGACTGGTCGTGATGACGAGCTGCTCGCTGTCCGAGCGGCAGAGCTCTACTACGAAGAGGACAAAACCCAGGATGAAATCGGCGCAATCCTGGGGATTACCCGCTGGAAGGTGGGGCGTCTCCTCTCCGAAGCGAAATCTCGGGGCATTATTCGCATAGAAATTGTGCATCCTCAGGCGCGCAAGCTGGGCATGGAGCACGAGTTGGCCGAAGCGTTCGGGTTGGAATCCTGCGTCGTCGTTCCAGTCGACGACCCTCAAGCCCTTGCCGAGCGTGTCGCCCGCGCCGCTGCGGACTACCTCGTGGCGATGCGACCGAGATCCCATCGTCTGGGCGTGAGTTGGGGCAAAACGCTTCACCGGGTAGCCCAATTGCTGCCCGAGAATTGGACAACCCCGCTGTCGGTTGTGCAAGTCAATGGTGGAGTCAGCCACAGCTCGTCACCCGGTATGGCCTCGGCAACAGCGACGATGATTGCCCAAAAAGCGAGCGGCACTGTCACGTTGCTTCCCACACCTGCGATTGTCGAGAAACACGAGACCAAGACGGCGCTCGAGAACGACAAGGGCGTGGCCGGAGTCCTCGACCAGGCTCTGTCGTGTGACACCTACCTCTTTAGCGCCGGACCGGCCACTCAGGTGAGTATCCACGTTGAATCGGGGTATATCGGCCAGGCCGATATCGAGCGTCTTGAGGGCCTGGGGGCAGTGGGCGACGTCTGGGGTCGATACATCACCGCCGAAGGATCTATCGCAGATCACGAGCTCGACCAGCGGACATTGGGACTCTCACTCGATGTCCTGCGAAACGCGCCCCGCAGCATTGCGGTGGTAGCCGGTTCCGACAAACACGACATTGCGCTGGCCATCGCGAAGAATGGCCTCGCCACTGTGATGATTACTGATGAAGCCACCGCTGCCTCACTCTTGCGCAGCGCACCGAAAGAAAAGAGCGCCGCATGAGTCGGGTTCCCGCTGTGCAATCGACCCCGAGGTCCCAGACGATCCTGGGTGGAAGTCCCACCGAGAAAGCTCTGAAGCGATTCCTCGAGGGAATACCTGGGGTGGACGCTGTAGGAGCGGAGGCCCGGTCTGCAGGTTTTCAGACCCGTTCGTTGAAAACCTCCAGCAAGATTTGGGGTCTCGACACGATCATGTCCATGGTGGATCTCACCACCTTGGAGGGGGCGGACACCCCGGGCAAGGTTCGAACTCTCGCCCGAAAAGCGATGAGACCAGACCCCATGGATCCGAGCGCGCCGAGTGTGGCCGCTGTCTGCGTGTACGGCGACATGGTCGCTGAAACTCGAGCTGCCTTGGGGGAGTGGCACATTTCACAGCGACCCGATGGAATTGCGGTCGCTGCCGTTGCTACTGCTTTCCCCAGTGGCCGCGCCAGCGTCCCCGTCAAGATTCTCGACACCCAGTTCGCAGTATCTGAGGGTGCCGACGAGATCGACATGGTGATAGACCGCGGCGCATTCTTAGCAGGCAATATTGGATTGGTCTTTGACCAGATTGTCCAGGTGAAAGAAGCCTGCCAACGATCTGATGGCTCCTCGGCGCACCTGAAGGTGATCCTCGAAACAGGGGAACTTGCCACATTCGATAATGTGCGGCGAGCCAGCTGGCTCGCCATCCTCGCCGGCGCAGACTTCATCAAGACCTCCACGGGCAAAGTGCAGCCTGCTGCGACCCTGCCGGTAACGACGACAATGCTCGAAGTGATTCGCGATTGGCACGGTCTCACCGGCGAAAAGATTGGTATGAAGCCCGCCGGAGGAATCAAAGCGAGCAAGGACGCGCTGCGCTATTTGGTTGCGGTGGCGGAGACAGTCGGCGAGGACTGGCTCACCCCGGACCTTTTCCGTTTCGGAGCATCGAGCCTCCTCAACGATGTTGTCATGCAGCGCCAGAAAATGAAGACCGGTCACTACAGTGGCCCCGACTATGTGAGCGTGGACTAACCATGAGCTTCCTTGACTATGCACCAGCACCAGAATCCACCTCGATTCTGAACCTGAAGAACACCTACGGGCTGTTCATTGGCGGCGAGTTTGTCGATGGCGGTGGACACTCGTTTGCCACGGTGTCTCCCTCCACCGAAGAGGTCATTACAACCGTCGCAGAAGCTAACGCAGCGGATGTGGACCGCGCGGTCCATGCCGCGCGCAAGGCATACGACACGGTGTGGTCGAAAATGTCGGGTGCCGAGCGAGGTAAGTATCTCTTCCGGATCGCGAGGATCGTCCAGGAACGGGCCCGCGAACTTGCAGTCGCCGAATCGTTGGATAACGGGAAACCGATTCGCGAAACCCGCGATGTCGATATTCCTCTGGTGGCCGCGTGGTTCTTTTACTACGCAGGATGGGCCGACAAACTCGAATATGCAGGCCGCGGCCCCAACCCGCAAGCACTCGGAGTTGCCGCTCAGGTGATTCCGTGGAATTTCCCCCTACTGATGCTGGCGTGGAAAATCGCACCAGCACTCGCAGCGGGAAACACCGTCGTGTTGAAGCCCGCAGAGACGACCCCGCTGACCGCACTGTTGTTCGCTGAAATCTGCCAGCAAGCCGAGCTTCCGCCGGGGGTAGTGAACATTGTCACCGGTGCAGGCGCCACGGGAGAAGCCTTGGTGTCTCACCCCAGGATTAACAAAGTTGCGTTCACCGGGTCTACGGCGGTGGGACGCAAGATTGCGCAGATCCTTGCTGGGTCGCCGACCAAGCTGACTTTGGAGCTGGGCGGTAAGGGCGCCAACATCATTTTTGATGACGCCGCCATCGATCAGGCCATCGAAGGTGTGGTGAACGGAATCTTCTTCAATCAGGGTCACGTGTGCTGCGCAGGGTCTCGTTTGCTGGTGCAGGAGAACATTCACGATGACGTTGTTGCGAGACTGCAAAAGCGCCTCTCCACCCTTCGCTTGGGGGACCCACTCGATAAGAACACCGATATTGGTGCGGTGAACTCTCGAGCTCAGCTCGAGCGCATCACGGAGATTGTGAACAGCGGGGACGAGGAAGGTGCGACGAGATGGAGTGCCGAGTGTGAAATCCCGGCGAAGGGATTTTGGTTCCCGCCCACCGTCTTTACCGATGTGCAGACCAGTCACCGTGTAGCACGTGACGAGATTTTTGGGCCCGTGCTCTCGGTATTGACCTTTAGAACTCCTGATGAAGCGGTCGCCAAAGCCAACAACACCCCGTACGGTCTGAGCGCTGGAATTTGGACTGAAAAAGCCTCCCGCATGCTGGCCATTGCAGACAAGCTCCGTGCCGGTGTGATTTGGGCGAATACCTTCAACAAGTTTGATCCCGCGAGCCCGTTTGGTGGCTACAAGGAGTCAGGCTACGGACGAGAGGGTGGACGCCATGGGCTGTTCCCCTATCTCGAATCCGCAGACTGGATGAAAGGTGGTCGCTAATGGCCAGGCTCACTATTCCCAAAACCTACAAACTGTTCATTGGCGGGAAGTTTCCTCGCTCGGAGAGCGGATACACCTATGAGGTGACCACACCCAAGGGCGTGTTCCTGGCTAATGCGGCCAAGGCAAGTCGGAAAGACGCCCGAGATGCTGTGGTTGCGGCCCGGTCGGCCCAGTCCGGATTTGCCGGAATGACCGCGTATAACCGCGGACAAATTCTGTATCGAATCGCGGAGGTTCTCGAAGGTCGCGCCGATCAATTTGTCGAGGAGATTCGTCAGAGCGAGGGCGTCAGCACGTCAGCAGCCAAGAAACAGGTGGAAGCATCCATTGACACCTGGGTCTGGTACGCAGGCTTTGCCGACAAGTACGCCCAGATTGCCGGTAACGGCAACCCTGTCGCCGGTCCCTTCTTCAACCTGTCGACACCTGAGCCCACCGGGGTTGTGGTCGCACTGGCGCCTGGCGGGAAGACCGGCGAGAGTCTGCTCGGTCTGAGCGCGGTGCTTGCGCCAATCCTGACCAGTGGGAACGCTGCGGTAGTCCTGGCGCATCCTCGACAACCACTCTCCGCGATCAGCTTTGCCGAGGTCCTTGCGACCAGCGATGTCCCCGGAGGAGTCGTCAATATTCTCACGGGAGATCCAATCCCTTTGATGCCGTGGCTTGCTGAGCACGCGGATGTGAACGCACTGGACTTAGCCGGGGGTTCTGAGGGTGACTGGGTGTCGTGGCAAAGCGATGCTGCGGGAACACTCAAGCGTGTCGTTCCTCCGAGCGTGGGGGTTCCTGCGCGGAGTCTCGAGCGGATAGTTGCCTTTACCGAGCTGAAGACGGTGTGGCACACGAAGGCACTTGGATAGCTGGTGGCATCTGGCATTGTCTTAGTCGACAAACCCTGGGGCCTCAGTTCGCACTCTGCGGTATCCGGGGTGCGTAAAGCGCTCGGGACGAAGAAAGTGGGCCACGCGGGAACGCTGGATCCTGCGGCAACCGGGTTGCTGGTCATGGGTGTCAACGCCGGAACACGTCTGCTCACGTATCTTGTAGGCCTCGACAAGGCCTACACCGCCACTCTCCGCCTGGGGTACGAGACGACGACTGACGACGCCGAAGGCGAGCGGGTTGACGTCAGCGGCGCGGACCTCAAATCCTGCACCGATCAGGCCATTTCGGAGGCGCTCACGGGTTTTCGTGGCGGCATTGACCAGGTTCCCAGCACCTTTAGCGCAATTAAGGTTCAGGGTAAACGCGCCTACGACCTCGCTCGTTCGGGCCAGGGAGTTGAGCTCGCGAGTCGGAGGGTCACGATTTCTCTGCTCGAACTGGGCACTATCACTCGCGGCGATGGATGGATTGATGTCGAACTACAGGTTGAGTGCTCCTCGGGCACTTACATTCGGGCTCTCGCCCGGGACATTGGCCGAGTTCTGAACGTTGGTGGGCACCTGGTGTCTCTGCGCAGAACACGGGTGGGACCCTTCCCAGTAGAGGGGACACCGGGACCCGCCGATGTTCTCGAGTCTCACGTGATCTCGTTAGCCGATGCCGCTGGCATGGTGATGCCAACAGTTGAACTTGATCACGCCGCCGAGACTGATACTTCCCACGGCCGCCCGATTCGCGCCGAGGGCTGGGCGGAGGGCGTTCCGCTCGCTGCACTCAGCCAGGAAACGGGGAAACTCATCGCCATTCTCGAGGCTTCTGGAGGTCGCAGCCGTATCCTGATGGGAGTGCCGCCGAGCGAACGGTGAGAGGATGCCCGCGTGATTGAGTGGTTGTATTGGCTGCAGCTCGGTGTGGCAATTCTTGCGGGGTTCATTGCCGTCGGGTTTGCACTTGCCAAGAAAACGCCCAACGACTACACCTTGGGGTCCATTGTGCTCCTCGGGGCGCTGCTGCTGATTCAGATCATCGTGACGATCGTCCAGCCGGCGCTGGGAAATAACCCGACAGGCAGCCTTCTCGAGTTCTGGATGTATTTGGTCACGGCGTTCGTCATGGTTGTCGCTGGTGCCCTGTGGGCTTTGGTGGAGCGCTCGATTATGTCCAACGTCATGTTGGGCCTCTTGGCCGGCTCGATTGCGGTCATGCTGGTCCGCATGGACGTCATCTGGTTTGTCAATAGTGCCTAGCTCGCTACCGGAAGGAGACTCTCCTCCCGCCGATGGTCTCCTCCCGGCGACCTCGGCACAGGGTGCCACCTCGAGGGACATGGGGCTCTATATCCACGTTCCGTTCTGTGCGGTGCGCTGTGGGTACTGCGATTTCAATACCTACACAGCGCAGGAGCTCGAGGGTGTGTCCCATGCCAGTTATCCCGCCCAGGCAATGGCGGAGATGACGTTTGCCGCGGATGTTTTGAAGGAGTCCGGGCTCCCTCCCCGAGCTCTGTCCACCGTGTTCATGGGAGGCGGCACACCCACCCTGCTTGGGGCCAGTCCGCTCGCGACCATGCTTGAGCACGCACAGAACACCTTTGGTCTCGCCCCGGGAGCTGAAGTAACGGTCGAGACCAACCCCGACAGCGTGAGCGCGAGAGATCTTCGGGACTTGGCTCAGGCCGGGGTGACCAGAGTGTCCCTGGGAATGCAATCGGCAGACCCAGCAGTGCTGCGAACCTTGGATCGCACGCATAATCCTGAGAATGTGCCCGACGTTATCGGGTGGGCGCAGGATGCCGGACTTCAGGTTTCACTGGATCTGATCTATGGCACACCGGGGGAGACGCTGGCCAGTTGGGAGGCAACGTTGGCAGTTGCTACCCAGTGGAAACCGGACCACCTGTCTGCGTATGCGCTCATTGTGGAGCAGGGAACCGCGTTGGCTGGCCGAATCAAGCGCGGACAACTGCCGATGCCCGATGATGATCTCCACGCAGAAATGTATGTT